>Ga0164243_10003302_pt1 | contig 25924 bp, 16 predicted proteins | sample OricompcompostOP_FD_108781 | JGI IMG/M metagenome (GOLD analysis project Ga0164243, IMG submission 108781) | Organic Plus compost microbial communities from Emeryville, California, USA - Original compost - Organic plus compost (OP) | ecosystem: Engineered > Solid waste > Mixed feedstock >...
AAACGGAAGGTGCGGCCGAGCGAATCCGACGGCCAGGAAAAATGGCTTGTCGGAGTTCGATTTCAGGTCGCGCAACCGCTCAACCGCCCGCTGTGCAACACGGCCATCCGCGTACGCATCGTCAGCAACGTCAGGCGACTCCCAGGCGAGGCCACGGGGTAACCCTTGGGCAGGCTGATTGGAAAACAAGGCTTCCTCGCGGGTAAAACCTTCTTTCTTGCTCTCCGGATCCACGTACTCAATCACCAAGTCCTTATGATGAGGCACGCTCCAAGAAGCTTCATCTGCATAGGTGTTATGACCAATGTGAAACACCTTACCCATGGATTCCGTATGATAACCATGCTGCTTGAAATACTGCGGCAATGTCACCGCATTAGGATAATAGTTACGGAAATTCTGTCCAAACCCGTAAATTCCTGACGAGGTAGACCGGCTACCTAACAGCAGGTTGAACCGCGACGGCGCACATACGGCCTGATTTGAATAGGCCCTATCAAACCGCATACCATTGGCCGCCAACTTGTCAATATGCGGCGTAATGGCCACTGAATCGCCATAAGCGCCGATGGCAGGTTTCAAATCGTCAATCAGGATCAACAGGACGTTGGGCGGCTTTCGATCCTGCGTGCTATCAGCGTTACATCCCGATAACGGGATAACGACGGATACGATACTTACTACCAGTACTAATCGAGCCTTCCTTTTATTTTCTGTTAACATATCTATTTGTATTGCAATTAATAATCCTATTAGCTACCTTCCCCGGCATTTGGCGATATCCGCTTCCTACGCATTAAGCGGCCAGTGTGGACTCGTGTATGCCAAGTATAATCCGATATCGGAACACCCCCTATCATCCGCCATGATCGATACAATATTGGGTCGGTTATCCTGCTCCCGAACGGCTAACGACAGCATAAACACCGCCACTACCATAAAACAAAACCTGATGTTCATCGTCATGCTATTTCACTTTTCTTTTAATCGGTACATCCAGTGCCGCACCCCGATCGCCCTGGGCAGCCATCCAAGCCTTAAGCTGCGCTGAGTAGTCGGCTATCAACGCTTGATATTCGTCATTTCCAGCGAGGTTCTCCAGTTCATAGGGATCGGTCTGAAGGTCATAGAATTCAACTTCAGGCCTCCGGACAATCCGCTCGGTCAATCTCCGCGCGTTATCACTATGTGCCGCCTCGCTTATCCAAGCCGTCCAATCCAAGTCTGGTTTTTCGTTATTCATGGAATACCTGATGTAGTAAGGTGAACCCGGGGTTAGATTCCAGATCAGTTTGTAGCGATGCCCCCGGATGCTGCGCATGGGATAGGCCGACCCTTCCGGAATGTTGTTATGAATGCCGAAGGCCACCTCCCGGTGCTCGGTGGCCTTGCTTTCCAGAACCCGCTTAAAGCTCTTACCATCGAGCCCCTCGATGGGACTACCTCCCAAGATATCGATCAACGTCGGTGTTACATCTTCGTACTGTACAATCGCGTCGGTTTTCGTATTTGGCGCAACCTTCCCCGGCCATTTGACGATCATGGAACTCTTCTGCCCGTTGTCATATAAGTTCCATTTTCCTCCGGGAAATTGCGGACCCTGTTCACCCAGGAAGATGACGATCGTGTTTTTATCCTGTCCGGTTTCCTTCAGCAAGTTCATGACATCCCCTACCTGATCATCCAAACGGCGTACCTCAGCCAAGTAACGACGGAAATTTTCGCGCGTAAGTTCCGTATCTACCCAATGCGGCGGCAATTTCAGCCCGCTGGCGTCAAACTCATCCGGATCGCCTACCGTCCAAGGACGATGCGGATTATTACTCATCACAAAAAGGCAATAGGGTTGGTTCTGAACGATGTAATTCCGCACACTATCCAAAAAGTATTCATCTGTCAGCGATGTGCAATTCGGTTCAAGTCCAGGCACCATGTCAAACGGGAAAATCGTCCTCGGCCGTGTCACATGGTTTTTTCCGGTCAGTCCAACCCGATACCCCAGGTCGTTCAGGTAATGCACCACGCTTTTCAGGCCGTTGTAAACCGGTTTGTGGTTTTGGTAAGCCCCATGCCTTACGGGATATAGTCCCGTGAACAACGAAGCCCGTGTCGGTACACACATCGCTTCCGACGCAATCATCGCATTGAATTGCATCCCCTCAGCAGCAAGCTGGTCGATATGCGTTGTTTTCAGGTTTTCTCCACCATAACAACTCAATTGCCGTGAATCCAGATCGTCTGCCATGATGAGAACGATGTTTGGGCGATCATCACTCGCCTGTTGCTCCCCGTCCTGAAAGGCCCCAACGACTTGGGACAGGCTTAGGAATAGACTGAATATCAACACCATGATTTTCCGCATGATTTATTCCGTTATCTGCTTTATTCTTTGTTCTTACAGCCATCTCATTTGTTTCCTTTTGACGCCCAACGTTTGCGTAAATATATCAGCCTTATCTTACCTTTCAATATCCGTCGTTCTGCCCCAATGAAGGATCTGCATCCCTCGCCGGTTGGGGTATCGGAAAACGCATGTGGTTCTCGGTTGCATTTGTTTTGCCACGTGCATGTGCCGAAGACACAAACTCACCGAAACGGATGAGGTCTTCCCGGCGTATGCCGGCTTCGTTATAAAACTCCCACGCGCGCTCGTTGAACAAGTGGTCCCGGAATGCCTGCAAGTTAACAAAATCCGATACGGAAATTGCATTTTCGCCAACCAGGCCTGCTCGCTCCCGCACTTGGTTCACTAAATCGATGGCCTCTCCGCTGGGCCAATTCAGTTCGGCCAATGCCTCTGCCTTGGACAGCAAGATATCCGCGTACCGAATTTCGGGCAGGTCGTTGCCGTGCTCATTGACGATCGCTTCTGGATCGGGCCAGTACTTAATGGATCGCGTATCATCGTTATCCAGCAACGAGATGGTCTGCCCAGCGCCATTGACATAGCTGGTCATAATCAAATTTCTACGGGTATCAGACGCATGAAAGGAATTATAAAAACTATCGTAAAGACGGTATTGTGCAGCCCAGTTTTGCCAGCCACTCCTAAATTCCAACCCCAGCACAGGATCGCGCTGAAAACCAGCTGGAAAAGCACCATTGATATAGTTGTTTCCTGTGCCTTGTGGCGACTGGGGGAACACCAAAATATATTCGCTGTTCCGTTCGTTTTCGACTCTAAACAACTGCTCATACTCTGGATATAGGCTGTATTTATCAAGTGCGATGATGTCATCAGCGGTAGTGACCACATTTTCCCATTGCTTGGTATTGAGGTAAAATTTGCACAGCGTCGCTAGCGCCGCTCCCCTATTGGGCCGACCATAATTCGCTTCGTCACCGGGCAAAGGCAATGCAGGAGCTACGGCCTCCAACTCAGCTTCTATAAATTCCTGCATGGCTTCGTCAGTAGGCCTACCCAATTCAAGGGGATCATCACTCGAAGTACGGAGAGGTACCGGCCCAAACCAGCCATACAGCTTCACATAAGCCAATGCCCGCATGAAGCGTGCTTCCGCCAAATAGGTTGTCTTTCTCGTTGCGTCATAGTCGCCACGCTCGATATTTTCCAACAGTAAATTGGCGTTCCGGATAGCCCGGTAAGGCCTGAGCCATAGGATGTTATTGAACCAGGGTAATGACGCGTCCCATGTAAAATTAATCATCTGCGTAGCAATGAGGTTTTCACCGCCCCCCGTTTCCCATTCAACATCCGTACACCAATTTTCCAGGTTCATCCGCGACTTTCCGTCCCAGCCGCTAAGGAGAAGCTCGCCGAACGTGGAGTTAAGCAGCGAATTTACCCCCGCTTCGGTAGCCAACAACGTTTCCGGGTCCATTTCCGAGTAAACCGGCTCTTCAAGGTATTTCTCACAGCCCGCGGTACTGAATACCAATGCGAGCATACCCATCAGGTTTCTTAACCGGCGCGTCAAAGTGATATGATTTGTATTCATGATTTTTCAGATAAAAAGGATTAAAAATCAGTTGTCAGTCCAACCATCCATGTTCGCGCAAGCGGATAGGCATTGTTGTCGATGCGGTTGAAGGCACCGCCGTTAGGATTTATCGAAGGGTCGAACCCCGAATAGTCGGTAAACGTGGCAAGGTTCTCTACTGAAAAACTCACGCCTATGTTTTTCAGATAATTCCACCCTGGCGAAAACCGGTAGGATAGAGAAGCGTTGCGGATACGCACAAAGGAAGCATCCTCTACGGTAAAGCTATTTACCCGCTTATCTCCTTGGCCGCCCGGATTGACAAACGATGGATACCGATTCGATGGATTTTCCGGAGTCCATCGGTTCAGATAGAGCTCCGCATAGCGGTTCCGCCTGAAACTGACCGGAAAATACGATTCGACCAAGTTGTTGTTTAACATCTTTACCCCCGAAACGCCGTCGAGAAAGATTGAAAGGTTAAACCCCTTGTAGGAAAACTGGTTACCTACAGACCATGTCAACTTAGGAAATGCATTGCCCAACAACACCCGGTCCTCCCCATTTACGGTCCCGTCGTTGTTGATGTCACGGTATTTGATGTCACCCGGCGCCACGGCATCACGCGTCACCGAAAAATCATCACCTTCCTGCCAGATTCCATCAATCTGCCATCCAAAAAACGAAAACAGCGGAGAACCTGGCTGCAGAATGAACACCCCGGTGGTCTGCCCGGCGTTTCCGGAAATAATCGGATTGTCCTGCCCGATGTTGAGCACTTCATTTGCCAGCGTAGCAAGATTCACCTGTGTACTCCATTTCAGGTCACCGGTCAGGTTCTCGCTATTCAGCGCAAACTCCCAACCACTATTGCGTATGCTACCGACGTTGGAAAGCCGGGTAGAATAGCCCGTGGACGACGGTATGGGAAGCGCAAACAGCATATTAAACGTTGTCTTGGTAAAATAATCAACGCTGCCCGTTAATCGTCCTTTCAAGACCCCGAAATCTATCCCTCCATTCAGCTGCTCAGTGGTTTCCCATTTCAAGTCAGGATTGGGGTAACGTGCCGGCTGCGTGCCGACACTCAGCCGATCATCCAAAATCGCGGAGGGACCACCACTGAACGTGGTAAGTGCACTGTAGTTGCCGATTTCCTGATTGCCGGTCTGTCCCCAGCTAAAGCGTGGCTTCAATTCGGAAAATACCGAAATATCCTGCATGAACTCCTCTTCCATCAGTTTCCACCCCAATGCGAACGACGGGAAATAACCGAATCGGTTGTTAATTCCGAAACGCGAAGAGCCATCGGCCCTTAGCGAAGCGGTAACGAGATACTTGTTATTCAACTCATAGTTTACCCGCCCTAAATACGAGAGAAGCCGATTGGCTGCCCGGCTGGTTCCTATCCGAAACGTTTCCTGATCACCTAAGCCCATGTTGTCCGAGCCTGTGACATCCGATGGGAAACCGGTGGCATCTTGGAAGGAAGAGGAGTATACAAAGCGCTGCGTGGTAGCGCCGCCCATTATATTGAGATAGTGATTATCCCACCTGCGATCGTACGTAATTGTTCCTTCCAGCAAGTAGTTTCCTTGCATACCGTTTATTACGGATCCACTACCTCCCGCCGCCATGGCACGTCGAGTTTTTTGTCCCACATAGACGTCCCGGCGCCGGGTGTTGATATCGCCACCCGCATTGACTCTTGCGGTCATGTACGGTGTGATTTTATATTGCGCGTAGACCGTGCCGAACGTTCGATAGGCATTGGAAGCGGCCAACACCTCATTTACCAGCGACATCGGGTTATCCATATCCAAGAACGGCGACAACTGATAAACCCCTTCACTATCATAAACAGGAAGCGTGGGATCGAAGTTGAGCGCCGAATACATCGTACCCGATTGGGCGTTGATTCCAAAACCCGAAGGCACCTGTTCGTCGTGCGAATAACTTACATTCAGCGCAGCGCCCACTTCCAACCGCTCCGTAATATTGGAACTGATATTGAGCTTTGCGGCGTACCGGCTGAATGCCGTATTTTTCAATATGCCACCTTGATCGAACGCATTAAGCGCTAAGTAATATTGGGTTTGCTCGTTTCCACCGCTGAACGCGAGGCTATGGTTCTGGATGGGTGCATGGTTATCAAACACCTGTTGCTGCCAATCCGTACCCGCTACATTGGTTTCGGTAATCCGATTTGACTCGGGGCCGGCACCCGCGTCAACGAGGTCATTGATGACTTGGATGTATTCCGCTGTTGTCAGCAAATCGATGGTATTGGCCACACGCTGCTGACCGTAGGAGATGTTGTACGACACGGTATTCCGTCCGGATCTGCCCTTTTTGGTCGTGACCATGATCACGCCGTTGGCGCCCCGGGAGCCATAAATCGCCGTTGCGGACGCATCTTTGAGGATTTCGATCGATTCGATATCTTCCGGGTTGATGCCCGCCAGCGGATTCCGCGGAGAAGGAGGTGCGTCGAAGTTGGCCCCGCCACCGCCTGCTACGGGCGAATTATCGATTGGCAACCCATCGATGACGTATAGTGGGCTCGTTCCAGCGTTAACTGAACTCGCGCCCCGGATACGGACTGCCACGCCAGCCCCCGGCTCACCGCCGCTCTGAACGAACTGGACGCCCGCTGCTTTCCCGGCAATCAGTTGGTCGAACGTGGCATTCGTTCCTTTGTTGAAGTCTTCTGCACGGATGGAACTCACTGCCCCCGTGATGTCGCTTTTCCGCTGGGTACCATACCCGACCACTACCACCTCACTTAAGTCGGCGACTACAGGCTTCATCACGATCGCAGTCAAATCACCCGAAGCGGAAAGCTCCTGGATTTCATAACCCACGAAGGAAACCACCAGTATGGCGTTTCGCGCTACCTCATTTAAACTAAAGCGGCCATCGCTATCCGTACTGGTTTCCTGCTGGGCGCCTTTTACCCGAACCGCAGCACCTTGCAAGGGCTTTCCATGTTCATCGAGCACCCGTCCGGAGCGGGTTTGCTGTCGCACTTCTGAATCGTCTTTGCGGGTATCCGGAAGTCTCTGCATATTCGGCTTTTTTTTGATCACGATTTCTTTACCGGTGATTACGTAATCCAAGGGAAGGTCCTTCAGGATATGCGCCATGGCCACCTTGATATCCACGTTGGTTAAGGAAACTGTGACTGCAGGCATCCCCGCTATATGCTTTACGCTGTAAATCACGGAGTACCCGGTTTGATCACGGATTTCAGAAAAAATGCTGCGAAGCCCTACGCGTTCCCGCTGGATCGTCAGTTTCTGGGCCGAAGTTTCGGCCGATACCTGAATCATGCAGACGGTCAATAGCACACACGTAATTTTCATAACCCTCAATATTAACTTTGCAGGGATGGCAAACGCATGACGGTTGCCTATTAATGAATAATTGTCCATAAATGGTTAACGCTTAGACAAACAACCGCTCGGCCTTTGAAAGCTGGCGCGTGTTGGTTATGTTTGTCTGGTGTTTGATACTCGAACAGACCAGTCAGTCGCAAATGGCGGGCTGTCCGAAAGTTAATTGATCATCACAATAAGCCGGAGGTGGTGAGACATCTCCGGTTTTACGTTTATAAGTTGGTGTTATGGCTTAATCACAATCCCCCTTTCTTCGATTTCAAAATGGACCTGACCGGTCAGTTCCAGCCGTTTCAATACCTCTGACACATTCGCGTACCGCGACACCGTTCCCCCGAAACGGAGCTGCTTATCGACGCCCTCAAAATGGACATCTACATCATACCAGCGGCTGATATCACCCATGATGTGTTCCAATGTTTCCTCGTTGAACGCAATAAAGCCCGATTTCCAAGCGACAAACGGCGCTGTATCCACTTTGCCGACCGCCACTTCATTTTCAGTAATCACTGCTTGCTCGCCCGGCGACAACTGATGCGTATATTGAGGTGTCGCTACGCTAATCTTCCCTTCTACCAATGTCGTCTGTTCCGACGATTCTCCTTCGTAGGCGGCAACGTTAAAGGATGTCCCCAACACCACAACCTCCTGTCCGGCAGTCCGTACAACAAAGGGATGGTTCTTGTTTTTCGCAACTTCAAAATACGCCTCACCGACCAGCGTCACTTCGCGCTTTGATTTGGCAAACCGTTGCGGGAACTTCAATTTGGAGTCGGCATTGAGCCAAACCCGTGTGCCATCGGCGAGGACCACCTGGTAGGTTCCACCTCGCGGTGTGACGATTTCGTTATACATGTCTTCGTCTATCGCTCGATCATCATGAAAGCTACCCGCAAGTGTACTGTCTGTATATAGCAGCTTATCCGACAAAATCATTACGCCATGCTGGCTGCTATCCAAGGTTACCGTCTGCCCATCCGCCATTTTCAGGGTTGCTTTGTTACCTCCCGCAGCAATATCGACCAACTGATGCACTGAAACGTCTTTGGTTTCCGAACGAAGCAGCCACGCGACAGAGCCAATGAGCAAGACGGAAGCCGCCGCAACCCACCACCGGATCCGACGTGTTTTAGCGCCATCGGTTGATAGTCCTTTCCGTATTCGGTGCCATATACGCTGCTTGGCGGTCGCATCCTCTGACACGGTCCCACCGGCATAAGTATGCAGATGCAAGCTCTCGATCAGCAGCCGCTCAGCTTCGGTGCACGAGCCCCGCCGATAACGGTCCAATAGCTTTGCTAATTCATGCTTGTCCATCAATAACATCGGTTTATGTTATGATGACGGTTGAATATGCGGTCAGGGTAAAAAATATTTTAAAATCATTGCAGTAAACAGCAAACTCCTTTTCAGAAGAATCAGGGCATTCTTAATCTGCCGATTGACATTGTCGCGGGAGATCTTTAGGTAATCGCTGATCTGCTGATGGGTCATCATATGAAGCCGACTGAGCGTAAAGATGGTCCGCATTTTCGGCGGCATTTTACCTATGCACGCTTCGAAGCGCTGCGCCAGCTCCTTTTCAAAAAGACTGCTTTCGGTGGTGTAGTTCCCGTGATCGTAGGTGTACTTCAGGTCTTCAAGGTACGATGATCGGTATCTCGAACGGTCGATACGGTCAATTACCTTGTTCAGTGTCGCCCGATACAGATAGGCTTTCAGTGAAGTGTTTATTTGCAGCGAGACCCGCTTTTCCCAAAGTGTCATGAACAATTCCTGGACGATGTCCTCCGCATCGTCCGGATCAACCATGGCATTGCGGGCATAGCTCCACAAGGGCGTCCAATACCGCTCGTATAACGCTTTGAACGCTTGCTGGTCGCCATCGCGGAGGAGTGCTATCAGTACATCATCCGTATGTCTGTTAAAATCGCCCATGAATAACGTTCAAATTTCTACTCTTCCACGGAACTTTAAAACAATAGGCATAAATCCTGCGCAATTACGCATCGTTTATGCGCCTATCAACTTACCACGGATGCGCTAATTGCGTTTGATGGGGACATCCATTGAGACTCCCGCATCACCCTGTTCCTCCATCCATGCTTTCAGTCGGGCCACATACGCCTGGACCACCGTCTCGTACGCCGGCTTTCCGGCCAGGTTTTCCAGCTCATACGGGTCGTTGCCGATGTCGTAAAGTTCTATCTCCGGTTTTCGGACGATCCGCTGCGTCAGTTTCTTAGCTTCATCATCCCCGGCTGCCCGGTCCACCCAGCTGGTCCAGGCCAGCTTCTTATTTTCGGTATTCAGCATGTATTTGATGTAGTAGGCCGAATCCGGCGTAAGGTTCCAGATCAGTTTGTACCGGTGGTCGCGTATACTCCGGATGGGGTATGCGGGCCCTTCGGGAATGTTGTTGTGGATGCCATAAGCCACATCCCTGTGTTCCGTATTTTTTCCTTCCAGCACCGCCCTGAAGCTGATGCCGTCCAGACCGGTAATGGCGTTTCCGCCCGCGATATCCACAAACGTCGGCATCAGGTCTTCATATTGCACAATGGCGTCGGTTTCCGTACCCGGTTGCACGACACTTGGCCACTTCACAATCATGGAACTCAGCTGTCCATTGTCATACAGCGTCCATTTTCCTCCGGGGAATTGCGGTCCTTGCTCCCCCAAAAAGATGACGATGGTGTTTTCTTCGGTACCGGTTTCCGCCAACAGGTTCATGACATCCCCTACCTGATCGTCCAGCCGGCGTACCTCAGCAAGGTACTTGCAGAACTCCCTTCTCGTCAGCTCCGTATCGACCCAATGCGCCGGAAGCTTGAGCTTGTCCGGGTCAAACTCATCCGGGTTGCCCACCGTCCAAGGTGCATGCGGATTGATGCTCATGATAAAAAGGCAATAAGGCTGGTCCTGAAGGATGTAGTTCCGTACACTGTCCAGGAAATACTCGTCCGTTGGCGCTACGCAGTTCGGTTCAAAGCCGTCAATCCGGTCAAACGGAAAAACAGCCGTTGGCCGGGTAACATGATCTTTGCCGGTGAGGCCGACCCGATATCCCAGATCGTTAAGGTAATGTACGACACTCTTCAAATGACCGTACACCGGCTTGTGATTCTGATAAGCACCATGTTTTGCAGGGTATAATCCGGTAAACAGCGATGCCCGCGTGGGTATGCACATCGCTTCGGAGGCAACGAGGGAATTAAACTTAATCCCTTCCGAAGCCAACTGATCGATATGCGTCGTTTCCAAGTTTTCTCCACCGTAACAGCTCAACTGACGCGAGTCCAGGTCGTCTGCCATGATGACGATGATACTCGGTTTCCGTGGCGACTGAGCGGAAACATCAATGCCGCTGATGAACATGGCTACCAACAGTACCGTCAATATCCGGTACACATGCTTTTTCATGATTATCCTCCTCAAATAACAACGCCAAGGTAATACAGCTGCCGAGCGCTCGCCGAAAAAATGCGTAGACGTGCCCCTATGGTTAATAATCGTTCGTATTACAAAAATAGTTTACAATGCAGCCGCAAACCCGCGTTATCTCTTTATAATCAAATTATGTCATTATTTATCAATTCTTAAGAACCAAGATGACATATCAGAAGACGTAAGGAGCAACAGGCCCCTTCCCTTTGCCCTGGTTTCTGTTGGGCGCGCTTAAATCTTCCGGGCCGGTTTCCTGATCGCCCTGTTCCGCCCTTATCGCTTTCATCTGCGCCCTGAAGCGCTCCAACATATCGGCGTATGCGGGATCAGCGGCAAGATTCACCTGCTCCCAGGGATCGGCTTCAACATCATAAAGTTCTTCCGCCGGGCGATGGTGATACCGCCACAATACCGCGGCGGCATGCTGGTCCTGGAATGATGCGGCACGCCAGGAAGGCCAGTACTCGCGCCCCCCATCGTGATCGGTCGCCCTGTCCATGTGGGTGGTGTATGTGATTTCCGGCGCCAGATTCAGGATATACTTATACCGGTCGGTCCGCAACATGCGCATCGGCGAACGGTTCATCTTCCCATCACCCGTATGGGAGGCGAAAACGGCGTCATGGTGTTTGGCGCCGGGATTTTTCAGTACCGGCAGAAAGCTCTTGCCGTCGATCCGGTGGGCAACGGTGCCGTTGGCGATTTCCACCATCGTCGGCAAAATATCAACCTGCGATACCAGCGCGTCCGTCCGGCTACCGGCCTCGACCTTTCCGGGCCACCGCACGATGAAAGGCACTTGGACACCGTAGTCATACAGCCCCCATTTTCCAAATGCCCACTGCGGCCCTTGGTCTGAGGTAAACATCAATATCGAGTTCGCTGCCACTCCGTGCTTATCCAGCAAGTCCATCAACGTACCTACGTTGGTGTCCATCTTCGTCACATCGGTGTAATACCGTGCCCTGGCACGCCGGGCATCGTCGGTATCAATGTGGATGGGCGGGATATCCACCTCATCGGACTGATACGTCGGCTTTTCCGGCCAAACCACATGCGGGCTGTGGTCGGCCACAATCAACACAAACGGTTTGTCCGGCTTCTGCTGTCCGAGCCACTCATCGACAGGAGCCAGGTTTAGGTCGTAGTGTAATCCAGGAGCCTGCTCATACCCCGGTTCGGGGACATTGGTCCCCGCAATATACTCAAATGGGAATACGTCGCGCGGACCGACATGAAGTTTCCCCGCGATTGCCACCCGGTAGCCCAAGGCCGAAAGCTGCTGCACCATGGAAGACGTTCCTTCCTTCACCCCGGAGTGGTTGCCGTGAGCGCCATGCCGCATGGGGTACATCGCGGTAAGCAGCGAGCTTCTGGAGGGGCCACATGTCGGAGAAGCCGCAAAGGCTTTGTTAAACACCATCGATTCGCGGCCCAGTTTGTCCAAGTAAGGGGTGCGGACCACCTTGTTTCCATACGGCCCGATATCCCACACCGCCAGGTCATCTCCGATGAAGATCACCATATTCGGGAGGGGGGGCTGTTGCTGCCCATAAGCATCGGCAAACCAACAGCCGAAAACGATAAAAAGCACTGATCTTATTTTTTTCATGACAAGCAGTTTAACGTACATATAGTCCTACATCCACATCAGCCGGACCCCTCGCGTCGCTGACTTCCAGCAACAGGGTATTTTTTCCATCGATCAGGAAATCCCTGAACGCGCTCAGGTTGATTTCGTCGTAGTGACGCCGGGTATTCACAAATTTCGATACCACTTCTTTTCCATTGAGGAAGATCCGTATGTCGGCATGCGCCAGTAGCCGGAGCTGCAGCTGTTCACCGGGTTGATCCAGCGTAAATACCCGCAGCAATGCCCCGTGCTGGCCTTTTTTGAACTTCACCGGACCACGCTCCACCGAAAAAACAGCCGGATCAGGCGCCAGCAACTGAGCTTCGCTGAGCTTTTGGCGGTATACCTGCAGGTCTTGTGGCGCCAGCTCGCTGTCTTCGGCCGCGGCCTGCCACTGCTGTGGCTGCCTGAACAACGGTTCATGCAATATGCGCATCAGGTGGGGATCTATCTTCACCCGCTTACGATCATACGTGATCAACCCGTTGACCTCCCCTTCCACATCGGTGGTCTGTGTGTAAACCGCGGCTGCCAGCCCCCGCCCGATCATCGGCTGTAGGTTATGCAGCAGATCGGCGTACTCTTTGACCAGTTCCCCTTCGCTATAGTACGTGCGGTAACCCCAATTCCGCATACCGGGATTCCAGAGGTGTTCTTCAATGGGCCACCCCAGTCCTCCGAATTCTCCCAAAACGATGATCCGGCCGGGATTTTCGGACGCCGGCTCCATGCCTGGGCCGGGATAATGGTGCGCATCGTTCATGTGCCCCACGCCCCTGTCGGTCCAACCGCTCACGCCATTGACGATCCGCGATGGATCATAGGCCATGGTCCATTCCACGACCCGCTTGGTGTCATATTGTCCCCACCCTTCATTGAAAGGCACCCAAACCGCAATAGACGGAAAAAACCGCAGGTGATCCATGATCGCTTTCCATTCGGTTTCAAACTGCTCGGCAGACGCTGCCGGCCTGTCCCAATCTTTTTCTGCGTTGGCTTTCACATGCTGCACTTCCTGCTCGGCCGTGGCAAATCCACTGACCATATCCTGCCATACCAGCAGTCCGATGGAGTCGGCGTAGTAATAATACCGGGAAGGCTCGACTTTGATATGCTTACGCAACATATTAAAGCCCATTTCCTTCAGCACCTCCATATCGTACAACATGGCCTTTTCGGAGGGCGGTGTCAGCAGGCCGTCCGGCCACCATCCCTGGTCAAGCGGTCCGTATTGAAACAGCGGCTTGTTATTCAACAGCATCCGTTCATAGCCCAGCGCATCCTTACCCTTCGAGATTTTACGCATGGCGAAATAAGATTCCACCCGGTCCAGCACCCGGTCGCCTTTTACGACGCGGACTTCCAGCCGGTATAGATGCGGGTCTGCGGGCGACCAGAGGCGGGCATTCGGTACGGTCAGGGAAACCGGCTCATTCGGAGCCGCCGTGGCTGCTGCGATGGTATTCCCCCGATCGAGCACCTTGATTTCAAGCTTTTCTCCACCCGAAGCTCCGTTTACCGTGTTTTTCAATAAAACAATGCCTTTATCGATATCCGGCTCGGGCAAGATCGCCGTGACATGTGTTTTTTCCACCGGCTCCAGCCACACCGATTGCCAGATGCCGGTTACCGGCGTGTACCAAATCCCTTTGGGATCGAGCACCTGCTTTCCCCGGGGCTGTGTGCCGGTATCGGTGGGGTCCCACACGGCAACCTCCAGCAGCTGCTCCCCCCTCTTCAGGGCGCTGGTGATGTCAAAATGAAAAGGGTCGTTCCCTCCGCGGTGCACGCCGAGTTTCTTTCCATTCAACCAGACTTCCGCCTCCCAATCAACCGCATCAAAATGCAGCAATACGGTTTTGCCCTTCCAGCCGTCCGCAACATGGAATGTTTTGCGGTACCAGAGCTTTTCTTCTGGCGTTACCGCTTGCTGCACACCGGAGAGTACGGACTCCGGAGCAAACGGTACCAGGATCTTTCCATCGAAATGTTGAGGTTTTGCCGCATCCCGCGGTGCGATCGCATAATCCCATAAGCCATTCAGCGATATCCACTGGTCCCTTTTCAGCTGCGGACGCGGATATTCACGCCAGGCATTCTCCGGCGTAACCTGTTCGCCCCATTCCGTCACCATGTTCACCGGATTCAGTTTTGCTTCCTGCGCCGTGGCGCCCCCTCCCATACACAGCGCCGAAACGGCCAATAACATCATTTTTTTGTTCATGGATATCATTTGTTTTCTTATCATTATCAATTCCTGAGTTTGCCTTTCAACATCGCCACGTATTCTTTCGGGGAGCGCTTGAAATATTTCTGGAAGTTCTGGCCGAACACCGTCTGCGAGTTATATCCCACCTTATTAGCTACCTGAAATATCTTCAAATCGTTTTCCGCAATGAGTTCAGCCGCTTTCTTTAGCCGCACCTGATCTACCAGCTCCTTCGGCGAAAGATTGGCTACAGCTTTCACCCTCCGGTAAAACGTGGGCCTGCTCATTCCCATATAATCGGCCAGCAGGTCCACGCTGAGGTTCGGATCGCGGATATGCTCATGAATGCAGCTATTCAGCTTCTCCTGAAATTGTTCATCCGATTTTGACTGCACCTGCAGATGCAGGTGATCGAATGGTGCATTCGCCACGTGTTCCCTTACTTTATCCCGGTTTTTCAACAGATTGGACACCTGCACCAACAGCAGTTCCGGAGAAAACGGCTTTCCGATGTAAGCGTCGGCGCCGATCTCCAGTCCCTCAATCTTGGAGCGGAATGAGTTCTTTGCGGTCAGGAGAATAATCGGGATATGGCAATAATCTACATTTCTTTTCAGCAAGTCACAAAGTGCAAACCCATCCATTCCCGGCATCATCACATCACTGATAATCAGCTGTACCACATCATCCTGCAGTACCTTCAACGCCTCATCGGCGTTCAGCGCGGTGATTACCCGGTACCGGTCGGCCAAGATCTCGTCAAGAAAATGCAGTATATCTTCTTGATCATCGATTATGAGCAGTGTTTCCTTCATCGCTAACTTCCATTATTTGCGGACTTAATTTGAATGCACCCTGCTGACTCACGGGCAGCTTCAATACAAAGACGTTCAGGGCGGTTTCATCGGCTATAAAATCCAGGGTGCCGTTGTGTAAGCCAGCGAGCGAACGCGCCAACGAAAGCCCGATACCTGTTCCCTGAACATCCTTTTGACCGGGAATCCTGAAGAACGGTTCAAATATCTTCTCTTCGTATCCCCGCGGGATGAGGTCGCCATCGTTAGCCACCGTCACGGAAAACCGCTGCGCCCCCGCATCCTCTTCCCACTCAATGGAGACGTACCGATCGGCATATTTGATGGCATTGGACAATAAGTTACCCACGATCTTAACGAAGGCTTCTGGATCAACCGCCGCGGTCAGCGGCGCTTCCGGCTCGAAGATCCTCAGCGCGATCTCGCGCTTTTCTGCGGCCGGCTTAAAGTCCGATATCAATTCATTCATCACCTGACTGATGTCCGTGACCACAAAATTGAGCGTAAACTGGTTGATTTCTACCTTGCGGAAATCAAGCAGCTGCGTGGTCAGCGTGATTAGCCGGTCGGTGTAATTCTTGACCAGCCTGAGATTCCGCTTTACAGCAACGGTATCTTCGGCTTTGTCATACGCCCACTCAACGGGGCCTTTGATCAAGGTCAGCGGTGTGCGGATTTCATGGGCGATATTGGTGAAAAACTCGATTTTAGACTGATAGACCTCCTTCTCCATCTCCAGTTCGAAGAGCTTGAGCCGTCGCGCGTTCCGCCGCTTGATATTGAGGTGGTAGTAATACACCGCGGTGGCAACAAGCAAGACGAATGCCAGGGCATAGCCGATGTAAGCAGGCCAACTCTTCCAAAAGGGAGGCAAAACGGTAACGACAAGCACTTTCGGTCCGGTTTCCCAATACCCGACATTACTTTCCGCCGCCACAACAAAACGATAGGTACCCGCCGGCAGGCCCGTATAATAGGCCTTCCGGTTTGAGGATAAATAGGTCCATTTGTCATCGAAACCCTCCATCCGGTAGCGGTAGCGGATGGCAGCCGGAGCAGCGAAGTCCAATGCGGCAAACGCTATTTCAAAACTGGAATGATTGTAACCCAGCGTAATCGAATCGGTAAAGAGGGTAGACTTCTGCAATATGGACAAGCTGTCGCCGGGCGTTACCTTCGTATTGCCGACCTGCAGGCCGGTGATATACAACGGCGGGGGCTGCCTATTCGCCACGAGGTTTTCCGGTGTAAAAGCAACCATTCCCTTTACCGTACCGAAATACAGCTTTCCATCCGGTGCCTTATAGGCGGCATTATAGTTAAACTGATCGGTGGTCAGCCCGTTGGCCTGCGTGTATACGCTGGCATTTCCGGTCTCCGGATCGAAGCAGATCAGCCCCTTCAGGCTACTGATCCAAAATAGGCCGGCACGGTCTTCCAGTATCCGGTAGGTGTAGTCGGTAGGTAGTCCATCCGCCTTGGTATACCGGCGGAAATGGGTCCGGCTGCTGTCCAACCGGATCAGCCCACCCCCTTCGGAGGTAAACCACAAGGCATGATGACGATCCTCGTGTATCCCCTGGACGATATAAAACCGCCGATCGGCACTATCGGTGCTGAAGTTTACGTTGCCCCGGTCGCCTGTCTTCGGGTTGAAATAAAAAACACCGGATGAGAGGCTTCCGGTCCAAATGGTTCCGGCATGATCCTCAAAAATCGCATACACGTAGGAGTTTCCCGGAAATTCCGGCACCTGGGCTAATGTCTTTGAAACCGGATCGTATCGATGCAGCCCCGCCCCCATGGTGCCCACCAGGATCTGATTGTCCGCGGTCTTATAAATTGACATCACGAAATTGCTGGAAAACAAGCTGTCCTCCGTATGGATGACCGGATAGCGGTTGACCACTTTCCCCGTGCCGAGGTTCATTACCTCAAAGCCATGCACGAAGGGGCCGGCGTACAGGTACCCCTCATCCACCAGCAGCCCGTGGATGTTGGGGTACGAGAACCCGGTGCTGGGATTGCCAAAAGCGAGGTGTTCGAACGAACCAGCCAGCGGATTGAACTTGGAGATGCCGGCATCCTCTGTCCCGATCCAGATATTGCCTTCGCCGTCGCCGCAGATTTCGCGGACAGCGTTTCCTGAAATAGACGTATTCGCGCTCACTGGGCCGTACTTCTCAAAACTGCTGTTCTCACGCGAATAGTAGTTGATGCCTCCGAAAAAGGTACCGACCCAGACCCCGTCGCGGTTGTCTACACATACCGTATAAACCGCGTTGTCGTTCAGCGAATACGGATCTCCCCTCACCTTTTCAATGGACTCAAACCGCTCATTGGCGTAATCGTAAATAAAAAGCCCCGACTCGGTGGCAATGTAGCATTTCCGTTCGCCGTCCATCGCCTTGACATCGCGTACGAACAGATCAGCGCCCTGGCTATTGGTCGTCAACAACGGGTGCCACGCGCCCGTTTTTCGATCGAACCGGTGAAGCCCCTTTGTCGTGCCCACGATCAGGGACTGGGCAGCGGATGCCATGCATGTGACCAGTCCACGGCTCTCCACAGGCGCCCCGATTTGCATAAACGGAACCGCTTGGTTGGTGTTGGCATCCATCTTCTTCACCACGCCCTGAGGCCCGCCTATCCAGATACCACCGTCTTCGTCAATTTCGATGGCCGAAGCCCGTACGTTTAGCCCGATGACATGCGAAGTCCGCCGGTCGTACCTGTACAGGTGCCCCCCGGCGATAAACCAGACCCGCTTTGCCGGGTCTTCCCGTATGTCGCCAATCCGCAGACCGGGGACTTGCGGTATCTGCTCGCAGCGTTCGGCATCGGGGTCGAAACGGTACAACCCCGATGCCGTACCTACCCATATCGTGCCTTCGTGATCTTCATGCAGGCTGGTTACGTTATTTGCACCCGCTTTTTGCGGGTCCAAGACGATGTTTTTGAAATCATTGCCGTCGAATCGGTCCAATCCCCCTTTTGTACCGATCCAGACAAACCCCATGCGGTCCTGGATGATACAGTTTACCGAATTGTGCGATAGTCCCTGGTCGGCCTGGAAATGCCTGAAGTAGTGTGGCTGTCCGTTAAGCGCTAAGGCAAAAAAGACCAGCAGCAATAAAAGAGGCACATACTTAGGCATTTCCAAATATACTGATTAGCGAACAACTTTCCACACCGGTGAATAGACATATTCAGGATGGCCAACCGCCTTCACGCCGATGCGGGCAAAGAGGTGCGGCTCTGAGGCAAACGGATCGCCTTCAAGCGACTGGGTCAGGACCACCCGATCTGCCAAATCCACCTGCGCTCCCGGTTTGTTGCTTCCCGGATCGGCGGGCGTAAGACGGTAAATATGATCCACCAACGTTCTTTTGCCCACCAGCAGTACGACCGATTCGAGTTGCCGCCCGGCGACATTGTTGGTCACCCGGCAACTTGCAGTCAGCACCCCGTTGGCCACCGAAAATTCCGCGTCGGAAACGGAAAAATAAGGGGTAACCGGCACATCGACCGTTGTCGCACCGCGCACATCTACCATGATGGTATCCGGACGGTGATCCCAGGGGCCATTGCCAGCGATCCGTACCAGCTGATAGGAACCATCAAACAACATGGAGGAAAAACTCCCGTCCTGCATAACCCGGACCGGGATCGGATTTTTATTTTCATAACCGGGCTGAAAAAGCTGTAGGACATTGATGCCCTGACGGATTTCAACCGGCTGACCGTCAAAAACCAGCCTGCCGGTCAACGGGGAGGACGGCGGATCATAATTATCCAGTTCACACCCCCCAAAAAGCACAACGGAAAACAACAGTAAACGATATAAAGTTTGTCGACTCATCTTCTTAAAATTAATGAAATGGATTGCGAACAAGCAACGGGTTTCCGTTCAGCGCATTGTCGGCAATGGATGAATAATAATTTCCCAGTCTGAAAAAACGAGGCTGCGTAAACCGCGGCGCCACGCGCTTTTCAAAAACGTACTTATTATGTTTGTCAGGATCGCCGGGTCGTACTACGCGGTAAGGCCACAGCGCATGGACCAGCGTATTCGGAGATTGGCGGTTGCCGTCGAATACCTCGTGGGCAATGCGCCAGCGTTTCAGGTCCCACCAGCGTTGTTCTTCAAAGGCGAGTTCTACCCGGAATTCCTCCCTGATTTTTTCGATGGTCAGCGCTTGTAAACTATTTGCGGGAAACCCAGCCCGCTCCCGCAAGCGGTTGATGTAAGCGAGTGCTTCGGGCTCGTTGCCAAGCTCAAATGCAGCCTCCGCCGCGTTGAGGTATATTCCGCCGAGCCTAAACCGGATCCACCAGACATCACTGCCCTGGCCCATCTGCCCTGACCCCGCCCTGGAGTCGAGGTATTTCCGGATATAGAAGCCCGAATTGGTGACGTTTGCTGCATTGGGCAAAGGACCGTCAGGGCCCACCAACAGCCCACCGTCCGAAAAAGTACTGCCCAAATTATTATTGGTCCGGATAACATACTGGTTGGTCGCTTCGTTCCATTCCATCACGCCGGCCTGTATATCGATGCGTTGGCCGCGGAATGTCGATCCGGGGGTAATGATGCTGCCTGCCATCCGGGAATCCTTTCCTTCAAAGATCGCTTCCGGCTGATCGTAGTAGATATAATCCGAATTATCCGGTGTACGTGTGGCCAATGTTCCCGGACGGCCATCGAGGTAGTCAAACGCTTCGACCAGGTTTAGCGACGGCGTTACGCCTGCCCCACCGCTGGCACTTTCCCGTAGCGAACGCGGAATGTTCTCGACCGTGAAATTATGGTATTTGCCCTCAAGCGTATAGTCGAATGCCCAGATGACCTCGCGGTTGTTGGTTTTGTTGATAAACAGCTCATAAAAATTCTGCGCTTTATCCGGGTTTTCCTCGTACAGTGCAAAAGGCCCTTCGGTAAGGATTTCCTGCGATGCGGCCAGCGACTGTTCATAGTAGCCCTGTGCACGCTCGCCCGGGATGCCCACTTCGCCGTTGGCCGTCCGGATAGGGTCGGTCATCAAGCTATTGTACTTGGCAATGGATGCGGCATACAACATGGCCTGCGATTTCAGTGCCAGCACCGTCCACCGATTTGCCCGGGTTCTGCTACCTTCGGTCTGGGGCAGCTGGGATTTGATTTCGTCCAGCTCAGCTGCAATAAAATCGTATATAGCGGCCTCTGTAGCCCGGGGCTCGCGCATGTTTGGCACGCCGTCGGGCCCGTCATATTGATACGTCTTTAAAATCAGCGGAACCCCACCCATTGTCCGGACATGGAGAAAATAAACATACGCCCGGATAAAGCGCCCTTCGGCCAGCAACTGCTGCTTATCGTCAGCATCCATCACCGTAGAAGCCTCAATGTTTTCGATAAATAAGTTGATGTCCCGGATCAGGCCATAATCCCACCACCGTTTTATATCATAAGCATACTGTACCCGTGTATTACGCCCGTTATTTCCACCGAGTCCGCCGGACCACATCGCTTCATCCACATCGGTGGGCGACAACAGCCCGCCTTCCAAGCCGCCCGTAGGTTGCAGCCGGTTGTACAGGTTGGCCAACGAGGCACGTGCCATCCTGGGATCTCCCCATACCTGTTCATCCAGCAGGATATCGGTTGGATTCCGGTCCAGCCACTTTTCACAGCCGGAGAGTTGCATCACCAGCACTGCGGCTCCCATACTTTTCAAAATATTCTTATATATGCGCATCGCTATTAAAAAGTTAAGTTTACACCCACGTTATAGACACGTACGGACGGGTAGTCCAGGCCGGTATTGAGCTGTGTTTCGGGGTCAATCCCCAAATCGCGGGTATTATCGATCGAAAATACGTTAAAGCCATTGGCATAAATCCGCACCTTGGAGATGCCGGTACGCCGAAGGATCGTGCCGGGCAGGCTATAGCCCAGCTGGATATCGCGCAACCGCAGGTAAGATGTATTCCTGAACCAAAAAGACGATGCACGCAGGTTACTTTCGTTGTTCGACTTCTTGAGTGCCGGATACGTACCGGGTACCCACGGGCTCGTCGGGTCGAAGATGTCTTCCCGGTGCCACCGGTCATTGAACAGGTAGTTCGGAGAGTTGGCGTCGTTCTGGAACGGATTTTTGATTTCCGCAGCCCTTCCGCGGCTTTGCATGGCTGCTCCCGTAAAATTCATGGCCAGGTCAAAGCCCTTATAGGCCACGCTGGTATTCAGCCCAAAGTTGAGGTAAGGCAGGTTACCTTCAGCATATCCGTTGGGCCGCACATCCAATTCGTCGATGACCCCGTCATTGTTCTGATCCTTGTAGATGAAGTCTCCCGGGTTCAGCGTCGTATTGTTCTGCCCATCCACGTTTACGGGGTAGTTGGCAATCTGCTCTTCCGATTGGAACTGGCCGATGTACTCGTAGCCCCAGTTGATCCGCGCCCAGCGGTTTTCGGAAGAGTTGCGGTATTCGTCCCACGAATTGCCAAACCGCGGCTTATACGAATACCAGTTTTTCAGCCTGGCCAGCGTTGCATTGGCACCGATGCTATACGACACCTTTCCTGTGTTATTGGAATAGCTCAAGGCCGTTTCCATGCCCAGCATTTTGTTTGCATTCAGGTTTTCCGCCGGGAGGCCGAAGCCTACTTCCAAGGGCAGCAAGAGGTCGTAGCGAGAAGCCGGAATACCGGTGAGGTCGCGCCTGAACACTTCAAAGCTACCGTTCCATTTGCTTTGCCACAGCGAAAAGTCAATACCGACGTTCATGACCGTGCTCTTCACCCATGTCAGCGTGGTTACGGGCAGGCCACGCGATGCGATGCCGGTGATCAACTGGTTATCGAGGTAAGCATTGCCCACGTTCCAGTTGTAACCCGGCAGGTACGCAAACGGCCCCACCCCATTATCCTCGCTTCCTGTCTGTCCGTAGGAACCACGGACTTTTAGATCCGTCAGCACCTTTGTTATACCGGTGCCTTGCATGAATTTCTCCCCCGAAATCCGCCAGCCTGCGCTCACGAACGGGAAAAAGCCCCAACGGTTATCTTTGGGAAACCGCCAGGAGCCATCGTAGCGTCCTCCGACCTCCAATAGATACCTGTTATCGAAGCCATAGTTGGCACGGAAGATAAAGCCGGCACGCGCCTCCTCGATCACGCGGTCGTCTACCGCCCGTAATTCATTGAAACTGTTAATCAGATCAATGTAGTTCGTTTCAGGCTGCGAACGGACAAAAAACAAGTTATCCAGACGCTCCTGCGCCTCCATCGCTGCAAGCGAACTGATATCGTGCTTTCCAAAGGTCCGTTTGTAGTTCAACTGCACCCGGTACACATTGTCGGTGATGTATCCGTTGCTCCTTGACCGAAAGGGGTTTTGCTGCCCGCCGGTAACCTCGTAATCCTCGGTCTGCGCATTGTAGGTATAGGTATCGAACGTTTTTTCAAAGATGTTTTCGAATAAGTTATTATAGAAGAACGCGTACATCCCGGTAGCGGTGAGTCCTTCTATGGGAAAATCATACTCCACGTCAAAGCTGGTCTGCAACGTCCGGCGCTCCGTCTTTCTATAGCCGGAGTATGGAAACGTCGCATAATTGCTCGCGAAGTTATTGTTCGTAGCCGGATAGCGCGGGTTTCCATTGGCATAAGGGCCTTCAGTGGGAAGATTCCTGAACTGCCCCAGCAATGCCTGGAAATAATCATCCTCTCCCGGAAGCCCCAGCAGGTCCCTTACTTCCACCTTTCCATTGATGCGGACCCCCGCTTTCAGCCGCTTTCCGATGCGGGTTTCCACATTGGTTTGCAGATTCATGCGATTAAAATTATAACCATCAAACACCGCGTCCTGGCTAAACCGGGCCATGGAAAGGTGGTAGGTCGTCTTCTCGCCGCCTCCCGAAGTGTTCAGGTTGACATAGTACTGCGGCGCGTTGCTTTTCAGGTAAGTGGACCAGTCGAACCCCTCATAGCCGGGTTCTCCACGTTGCCACTTTTCTACCTCTTCACGCGTCCAATTGGATGTCCCGTATTCGTTGATATCGGCTTCCGCATTGGCCCGCACAAAATCAGCCGCACTGGCCGGGGTAGGAAAGCGGAATAAGCTCTGCCAGCCGTGATAGCTGTTGACGTTAATCCGGTTTTCGCGGTTCAGGCCGCCCTTTTTTGTCGTCACCAGCACCACGCCGTTTGACGCCCGCAAGCCATATACCGCCGCAGCAGCGTCCTTCAATATCGACAAGCTCTCAATATCTTCGGGATTCAGGTTGTTGAATTGCCCGGCACCAGAAGGGACGCCGTCAATCACATATAGCGGTGTGCCCATGTTGCGGATCTGTATCCGGGCTTCCGCGCCAGGCCGGCCGTCCGGCGCACGCGAGTTGACGCCCGCAATTTTACCGACCATCGCCTGGGAAACCGTAGGTACCGGACTCTGGGTCAGTTCATCCGAGCCAACGGTAGACACGGCACCCGTCAAGTTAGCCCGGCGCTGTTCACCATAGCCGACTACCACTACTTCTTCCAGCGATTGCGAAACGGCGCTAAGCTGTACGTCTACCACCGTTCGGTTGCTGATGGGTATTTCCAGCGTCTCATAACCCACCGACGAGAAGCGTAACACATCGTCCCCACTGGCGCGGATGGTGTACTTGCCTTCCGCATCGGTAGAAACCGACCGCCCCCGGTCCTTGACCGAGATGGTCACGCCACTGATTGGCTGCCCGGCCATCGAGGAAACGACGCCTGACACCAAGCTGTCTTGGTACAGCCCGCCCCCCGGCAGGTCAGCTAACCTTGCGGTACCGCCGTATGCAACGCCACCAGACAGCATGATCAGCGGCAAACAAAACCTGATTAAAAGTTTCATCATAATTAGTTAGTATTTGGTTTACTTAATAATTTAATACTTGGTTTACCTTGAATACAAAGTAATTGAATAGGGCTTAGGGATTTCAGTCAAAAAGTATCGATTTTGTCTCATGTTGGCAGAGACAATTCAGCCATGTGCTGCTGAAGGAATACCGGCAAGTCCTTAGGCGGCTGGACAGGGGGCACCCGGAAAGACCGATCTGCGACCGTTCAAAGCGCGCTCTTGAATAAAGCTGAAATAAAATCTGGAATAACCCGGGAATAACTAGGGTTAAATACTATCCGTCTATATATTTCCATCGTATTTTTATCGTATTAAATACGATAAAAATACGATGGAAATACGATGAAGATACGATAAAATGCCAAACTTGACTAGGCTTTATTTAGAAACTGCTGTAATTTTCTTGTATAGCCTTAGACGAGACGGTGCGGCACCTTTGTCTCTCGCAAGTATTTAGGCATCTAAACATTGTAGCGAAATGGGCATACCCCTTTGTCTATTAACCCTCGAACACTCAAGTACGCAAGCACCGGGAGGCAAATGGCTATAGAAATTACGGTAGACCCTAGCGATCTGCAACGCATGATAGCGTTGTTTGATGGACTGCTACTTGAAGGCTATTTCCGAAATGGAGTGACTGGGTATGAAGAAAATAACCGTTACCCCCCACACATATGACGGGTAACGGTTAAAGATACGCGTTTTATTTACTTACCGCAGTCTCACGACCTGCGAATAAATCGCCTGGTCTTTCCCTGAAACAGTCAAGTATATCAATATTCAAAGCATTGCTGCTGGCATGCTTGATGACGGCATTCACCGGTTGCTCGGACTTCCTCGATCGGGAACCCGACCGCATCGTAGACGACGAACAGGTGTTCGGCGATGAGGCACTGATTCAATCGGTGCTGGCGAATTTTTACGGGCGTTTATTTGTGGTGCCGAACACTGATCCCGTAATAACATGGGGACAATTGGACGAAGCAGGCAAGTCCGACGGCGGCCCGGACAATATGCAAACTTTTAGTGACACCCAGTGGCGCGTCTACGATTACGAGCTGATCCGCAACATCAATCAATTCCTGCAAGGGCTGCGCGGGAGTGATGCACTGGGTGAAACGGAAAGGCGGACCTATGAAGGAGAAGCGCGCTTCATCCGGGCTTGGACGTACTTTAACATGTGCCGCGGCATGGGCGGTATGCCCATTGTAGGCGATGAGGTGTTTGACTATGAAGTTGGCATGGACGTCACGGCCTTACAATACGAAAGATCTACCGAGGCCGAATTATACGACTACATCATCGCTGAATGCGACGAGATCTCGGAGCTCTTGCCAAGTGAACCTACCGTTAATGCAGCTCGCGCCAACAAATGGGCTGCATTACTGTTGAAAGCCCGTGCGGCGATCTATGCAGGTTCGTTGGCCAATTACAACAATAAGATGCCCAGCCCGATCCGGACCGCGGGCGGGGAAGTGGGTATTCGGTGAGCAAATTGGAGCCGTATAAAAATGATTCAATATCACCCCTTCTTTCGCAAAGCTGTCGATGTGAGGTGTTTTAATATCTCCGCCATGATACCCTACGTCTCCCCACCCGAGGTCGT
>Ga0164243_10003303_pt1 | contig 25916 bp, 21 predicted proteins | sample OricompcompostOP_FD_108781 | JGI IMG/M metagenome (GOLD analysis project Ga0164243, IMG submission 108781) | Organic Plus compost microbial communities from Emeryville, California, USA - Original compost - Organic plus compost (OP) | ecosystem: Engineered > Solid waste > Mixed feedstock >...
CGAGAATTTGGGTACGACGCCTGTCATGCGGATAGGCCCGATCTTGGGGTCATGAACGGTAGTGATCGTGCCTCTGGCCTGATAGTGCGGATCGTTCACCATGTCCGCCACGCTGTAAATGAACGAATACGCGAGTTTGCCTTCGTCCAGAATGCGGCAGATCTCGTCGGTGGGCTTGCTCAGTATCCATTCAGCCACCCCGCGATTGAGCTCGTCCACATTTTCCCAGCGTGATTCGTGCGATACGAAGCGCGGATCCGTTGCCCAGTCCTGCCGTCCCATGACGGCGCACAGACGCTCAAACCCAGCATTAGCGGAGATCGTCAAGATGATGTAGCGGCCGTCACTCGTCAGGAAATGCTCGCCCGGCGCCGAGGCAAAATGGGTATTGCCGCGCCGCTGCCGAGCCGTGCCTAGGCGGTCGTAGGCGGGAATCAGCACATCGGTGAATCTGGCGATGGACTCGTACATAGCCAGGTCGATTTCCTGTCCGCCGCCGTTATGCATGTCGCGATGGTAAATCGCCATCAGCAACGCAAAAGCGCCTAGTATCGCGGTCTGGTAGTCCGCAATCGATGTACCGATCTTGACGGGCGGGCGATCGGGAAAGCCGGTGATGCCCATGACGCCGCCGAACGCCAGTGCGATACGGTCGTAACCCGCGCGTGCACGGTAGGGTCCGGTCTGGCCAAAGCCCGAGATGCGCAAGAGGATGAGGTTCGCGTTATGCGCTTTCATGACGTCGTACGACAACCCCCATTTTTCCAGCGTACCGGGGCGAAAGTTTTCGACAACGGCATCGACGTGCGCGACCAGCTTCAATAGCAGCTCGCGCCCTTGCTGCGTACGCAGATCGAGCGTGACCGATTTCTTATTGCGATTCTCGACGCTCCAGTAAAGGCACACATCATCCACATAGGGACCGATGTCTCGAACCGTGTCGCCGCGTTCGGGGACCTCCACCTTGATCACCTCGGCCCCGAAATCGCCAAATAGCGTGCATGCAACCGGGCCCGCGACCATCGTTCCTAAATCCAGAATCCGCAGCCCGCTCAACAGGTGGCCGGTCTTGCTCTCTGTGTTGATCGTGTTCATGATTTACTCCACTGCCTGCGGCTCGTCCTGATTGTCGCAGGGGTGCTGCGCCTTCACGACGAAATCATCGAGCCGGGTATCGCGCAACATGTGCCAGTAGTCGTCATTGCGAAACGGTGTCGGGGCGACTACCTTGCCCTTGGCGTTGCAATACCAGTTGGACATGCCTTTATGCGTCCAGATCATCTTGCGGTGCGCATCCTGGACACGGCGGTTGAACGCATCGTGCACGTCCTGCCGGACTTCGATTTCGAAACGCTCTTCGCCGGCCTGGTCCATGGCTTGACGCAGCAATCCCAGTACGTAGCGCACTTGAATTTCCAGCGACGCGACGACGCTGCCGCCGTGGCCCAGCGCGGTATTCGGTCCAGCCAGCACAAACAGATTAGGGAATCCCGGGGTTGTCACGCCCAGGTATGCCTCGGCCCCTTCGTTATCCCAACGTTCGCGTATGGATTCGCCTGCTCGTCCGTAAACCTCTACGGACGAGAGAAAGTTCACGGCATCAAAACCTGTCGCGATAATCAGGACATCCAATTCGTGTTGCTTTCCATCCTCGGTCCACACGGTGTTGCCGTCGACCCGGGCGATATGGTTGTTTTCGAGCGTGACGTTGTCGCGCGTCATCGTGCGGTACCAGCCGTTATCCATCAGCATGCGTTTGCCGAATGGCGGGTAGTCCGGCAATACCTCGTGAAGCAAGTCCTGTCTGTCGCCTAACTCAGTCTTGATGTAGTTGGTGAAATACTCGCGATGCTTGTCATTGCGGCGATTGATCGCTCGCTCGGGGTGCGGCCACGATGCATCGACTTGCAGTGATGCATGTATGCGGTCATTGAAGACCCAGGCCAGTCGCTGCCGATACCATTCCTGATAGAACGGGACTTCGCGCAACAGGAAACGCACACTATGCGGTACGTCTTTCTTGAATCGCTCAAAGGGCGCTGCCCATTGCTTGGAGCGTTGGAATACCGTCATGTGCTTTACCTGCCCGGCAGTGGCCGGCACAATCTGCATTGCGCTGGCGCCGTTGCCGATGATGCCCACGCGCTTGCCGGTGACATCCATGTCCGCCGGCCAACGGGCGGTATGAAAACAAGGCCCGGCGAATGTGTCCAGCCCTTTGATGGACGGGTACTTCGGCACGTTCAGAATGCCGACCGCGCTGATCACGACATCGGCGACCAATGTCTCTGTCTGGCCGTTCGGGCCTGTCACCGTCACCGACCAGGTGCAGGTCGACTCGTCATACGCCAGGCGTTCGCAGTGGGTGTTCACGCGAATGTGCTGACGCAGTTTGAAGTCGTCCACCACCTTCAGAAAATACCCTTGGATTTCGTCGCGCAGCGCGAAATATTTCGTCCAGTCCCGTTTGGCAAAAGAGAATGAATAAATATGATTCGGCGTATCGACGCCAGCGCCAGGATAATGATTTTCGTACCACGTGCCGCCGATATCCGGGTTCTTTTCGATGACCGTATAGTCGATCCCTGCGCCTTGCAGCCGGATGGCGGCGCAGATGCCGGCGACGCCCGCGCCGATCACCACGACCTTGAAACCCTCTCTAGGGCGGAATCGCTCGCGCTGGTCCAGCTGAAACTCCGGATCCAATCCCAGCCAGGAAGCAATCATCGGCCCGTACGAGTCGGGGACCTCCTCGCCGATGCTGGTCGAGAGCATCCGGACCAGATCTTGTGGCGTCGGATCGGGCAGGGCAGGGGCCTGCCCCGCTCTCCAGTCCAGGATCGCCTGGTACGCCGTGTTTCTGATCTCGTCTTGAATGGTGTCGGGCAACCCACCGGAGTCGTTGTCATCGAGCCCGGCGATACGGCTGCACTGATAGGGTCCGGCCAGCCATTTCCGGTCTCCGGTCAAATGCACCAGGACCATCAACAAAGTAGGTAAATTGGCCGATTGGAGCGCCTGGCGAAGATCTGATGACCAGTCTTGATTCTGGTTGGATTGCGTGATAGACATGCGATTTTCCTGCAAAGAGAAACAGCTCTCCCCGCCGTGCCGCAGTAGCGGCACGGTAATAGGGTCAAGCGAAAGGAATGCCGCTCCGACGGACCGGCTTGAAAAAAGTTAGTTGGCTGCCATGCCTGAATTACGAACGACCTCGCCCCATTTGTCGTAATCCACGTTGATCGTTCTCTGCAGGCCCTCGGGCGTGCTGCCCTCGGGCTGAAAACCCAGCGACATTAGTTTGTCTTTGAACTCGGGCCGCTCGACGATTTGATTGATTTGTTTATTCAGTTTGGCGACCACGTCTGATGGCGTGCCTTTGGGCGCCAGCAATGCAATCCATCCCACGGCATCGTAATCGGTCACGCCGGCCTCCTGCATCGTGGGCACCTCTGGCAGCACCGGCGAACGTTCGCTATCCAGGACCGCCAACGGCCGCAATTTGCCGTCCTTGATGTTGCTCAGTTGCGCGCCGATACTGTCGATCATGATCGGCACCCGCCCGGCAATCACATCGATGGACGCTGCCGCACCGCCTTTGTACGACGCCGAGGTAATCTGCACATCGGCGCTGTGATTCAACAATTGCAGGGCCAGTTCGAACGCTTGGGCTCCCGAGGCGAACGTCATGTCCCCAGGCTTGGCCTTGGCCTGGGCGATCAGGTCCTTGACGGAGTTTTGCGTCAAGCCTGGCCCGGCCAGCAGCACCATGGGGACCTTGGCGATCATGCTGACCGGCGCAAAATCTGTCTTGGGCGCGTATAACTGATTTTTCTGCAGATGCGGTCCAGTCACCAGCGTGCCGCTCACGCCGAGACCCAATACATAGCCGTCAGCGGGGCTTCGGGTCACGGTGCTCAGGCTCAGCATCCCGCCGACGCCAGGCTTGTTCTCTACGACGAACGCCTGCTTGTTCATTTCCTCCAGGTCCTTCGCCACGAGCCGGGCCACGATGTCCGAGGCTCCGCCAGGGGGATATCCCACGATGATGCGAACTTGTTTGTCGGGATAGGCCCCCGCCATGGCTGGCGTTGCGGCCACGGTCAAACTGGCCAGTGCCATCAGCAGCATGTGCTTCATTCGTTACTCCTCCTTTGTGGATGTAGTGATTGTTATGACGGGCAGAGTATTTGCGTGGCGCTGACCAGGGTCAAAGCTGATATGCCAAATAGATCACAATATGAACATTTGAGCGAAAATCGTCGCCGATATGGGTCGGCTTATTCATAATATGCACATCCACGAGACGTTCCAGCATTGGTGTTCCATGTCCGTACCGACTAAAGTCTCCGGCGGCCAGTCCGTCTTTCGTGCGCTGAGTTTGCTAAAGCTCGTGAGCCTGCATCACGAGAGCGGTATAGCGCTGCGCACTTTGGTGGAGACGACCGGCCTGGACCGCACCACGACCTATAGACTGGTCAGTATTCTGGCTGAGGCAGGCTTGGTAGAGCGTGATGATAAAAAGCGCTACCGTCTAGGTCTGGAGGCGATGCAGCTCGGTTTGAAATCAATGAGCCGCGTGCCGATCCTGGAGCGGTGCCGGCCTTTGATGATCCGGCTTGCGCGTCGAACCGAAGACACCGTTTATGTCGTGGTTCGTAATGGCGACTATGCCCACTGCATCCACTACGAAGAAGGAACGTTTCCGATTAAGGCGCTGGTTCTGCAGATAGATGGTTTGCGCTTGCTTGGCGTCGGTTCAGCGGGCACGGCCTTGCTCTCGACATTGAGCGACGCCGAAATCAGGGAATTTCACCGGCGTCAGCAAAAAGAGCTGCCGCCATCGCGTTCCAAATTGGCCACGGTGCTCAATGAAATGCGAACCATCCGCAAGCTCGGCTACGCGTCGACCGAGAATCTGGTCGCCGACGGCGTGGGGGGCGTAGGCGTGGCGTTCGAGGTTACGCCGGGTTCTTATGCTGCCATCAGTGTCGGGGCGATACGTAGCAGGATGACGCCGGAACGCACGCGCCGAATCGCTAAAATCATGATTGAAGAGCTGAGTGCGACGGGCTGGAAATCCAAGTCCTCGCCAGGATGATTGGATACGGCAGCGTCTGATTCTCGGGCGGTGACGAGCGCCGGCTCGGTCTCGGATTTGCGGCGAGCCGGACAATCTACGGATGCCGTATTTTTCTCACAGGAGCGGACGTGCCCATCGTTCTAGCATTCATCGTGCTCGCGGCCATTATCTATGGCGCGGTTGCCTTGTACATGAGCGTTGCCGCAAAGTTCGGCTGGTTGGCGGGTGTTGGTGCCGATTTGCTGGCGGTTGCGTTCATCGTTGCCGTGATCGCTGGCTTCGTTCAACGGTACCGCACGATTCATGGCAAAACCGTCAATGGCAAACGGCAGTTGTCGCTAACAGAGTCCTGGGGTGGAATTTATATCGACGCCAATGAAAAGCGTGGTTCGTTGACAGTCGATGGCAGCAACGCTCAATTCATCTTCACGGATATCGGCAACGTCCGGGCGCTGAATCGTGACGGGCACTGGATGCTTGCACTACATCTGGCGCACAACGCTCAAGGCGACTGGGAACTTCCCATGCCAGATCGCAAACAAGCGCACCGTTGGGCCAAGATTCTGACTCTGGCAGGCGAGCAGAATCTCTGACAGAGAAAGCGGCACCCTCAGGCGCCGCTTTTTGCATGCGAGCTTATCGGGTGCCGCACATATCAGAAGTTCTCACTTCGTTGATGGCGGTCTCTTGGCGATTGGGGACATAGTTATGGTCTAGCTGCAGGCCGGTTTTGCTGCCCGGGACGCACGAGTCGCCGCCTGCGCCGGTGGGCATGGCATAGCGGTCGCCGGCATATCCCTGGCCACGTTGCGCCGGATTGGTTTGGCCGGCCGGCGGGATCTGGCCGGGAGGCACGGGCGTATTGGGCGGCACCGCCGTTCCGTCATTCGGCGTTGTGGACGGCGAACTGCTGTACGGCACACCCGTATTGGGCGTGCTTTGGGCATATGCGCCGCCAGCCATGGCGCCTATGACGGTTATCGCTGCAACCCGGGCAAGTAATTCACGCTTCATGTGAGTTCTCCAAACGGTGTGTGGGCTCGGTGCACCGCAACTATCGTGCCCGCGGTGACTACCGTAATTGGAATTCTGACGCCGTCTGCATACCTGGCGAGTCTCGAAGGGCAACGAACCGTCGGTAAATTTTTCTATGCGGATACGTAAACGGCGGCTTCAAAATTGCGAGGGTAGACTTGATCCCCTCTCAGAAAGTCCTTTTTTTATGCAGTATTGTTACGTTGATTGAAAGAATTCACGAAATACAACAATATTTCTCTGCCATCTGTTTACATTATTGGAAATGCGCCGGAGACAAGGTGCGACGGCGCGGGTAGGCCAACAGGGAGGAGGAGAGATATGCGTACGTTCAATCGCAAGATCGCCGCATGGCTGACATGTGGCGCCGTGGCATTGCTGGCCGGCTGCGCGGGGCCGGGCGGGGACAAGCATGCCACCATCGATATGCCGGGTTTGAGGCAGCCTGTAGAAATCCTGCGCGACCAGCACGGCGTGTCGCATATTTACGCCCAGAATCAACACGATCTGTTCTTTGCCCAGGGCTTTAATGCGGCGCGCGACCGGTTGTGGCAACTGGATCTGTGGCGCCGTCAGGGCGAGGGCAAAATGGCCGAGCAGTTTGGCCCGCGTTTCGTCGAGCAAGACCGGGCAGCGCGCTTGTTTTTATACCGCGGTGACCTGCAGGCCGAGTTCGCCAGCTATCACCCCGAAGGTCAAGCGATCCTGACGGCCTTTGCCGATGGCATCAACGCCTATGTCGATTGGGTGAAAGCCAATCCCGAACAGATGCCACCCGAATTCAAACTGACCGGTACCGAGCCCGGCTACTGGAGCCCGCAAACATCGTTGATCCGTATTTATGGCTTGACTCGCAACGCTACGAGCGAAGTCAAGCTGGCGCAGCAGATCGCAGCACTGGGCGTGAATACCGTGCAGGACCTGGGCGTGTATGAACCGCCCATTGCCTTGCAGGTACCGGCGGGATTGAATGTGAATCAGATCAATGAAAACATTCTCGCTGACTACAACCTGGCTCGTAACGGACAGAAATTCGAGGCGGGCGATTTCCCTCGCAGCCCCCTGGCTGCAGCCGAGCGCGAAGAGCTCGCGCGCAGCCTGTCCGCGAATATGCTGGCCTCGCTGGACCCGGCATTTGATCCGATGGCTCCGCGCTATGAGAGCAACAACTGGACAATCTCCGGCCAGCGCACCGCCACGGGCCGGCCGATTCTGGCGGGCGATCCGCATCGGGCGATCGCGATGCCATCGCTACGCTACATGGTGCACCTGAACGCACCAGGGTGGAATGTCATTGGCGCAGGCGAGCCCGCCTTGCCGGGCGTATCGATGGGGCATAACGACCGTATTGCATTCGGCCTGACTATCTTTGCGTTTGCCGACGAAGAAGACCTCTACGTCTATGACACGAATCCGGCGAATCCCGATCAGTATCGTTATCGCGGCGGCTGGGAAAACATGCGGTCCGTGGACGAATCGATTCCAGTACGAGGCCAGGCCGCTGCGACGCGGCAGCTGAAATTCACCCGCCATGGGCCCGTCATTCACGAAGACCGCGTGGCTCATAAAGCCTACGCGCTGCGCGCGGCGTATCTGGAGTTTCCAGGCACCGCGGCATACCTCGCCAGTCTGCGCCTGAATCAAGCCCAGAACTGGCAGGAGTTCGTCGCCGGTATGGAGCGGCACTACACGCCTAGCGAAAACATGGTGTACGCCGACGTGGATGGCAACATCGGCTGGTTCGGCGGCAGCATTGCGCCGATCCGTCCACGCAAGGACTGGTCCGGCATGCTGCCGGTACCGGGCAATGGCGATTACGAATGGAACGGTTTCCTGCCGACGCGTTCGCTGCCTAAAGCATTCAATCCGCCAGAAGGCTACATCGCCACGGCCAACGAATACAACCTGCCTTATGACTATCCGTACAAGGACATGTCCGGGCGCGCGTGGGCAGAGCCATTCCGCGTCAAGAGGATCCGAGAGGTCCTGGCCGACGCAAGGGGTTTGGATCTAGAGGCTTCGCAGCATCTGCAGTTCGACAACCTGTCGTTGCCGGCACGGACTTTGACGGGTTACGCAAAATCGCTGAACTCTGCCGATCCTGTGGTGGGCGAGGCGCTGCGCTTGTTGAAGGACTGGGACTATCGCACCGAAGTCGATTCCAAGGCCGCCACCGTGTATGAGTTCTGGCTGCCAGAGGTCGTCAAGCGAGTATCCGAGCTCTACGTGCCGCCTCAGGGCAGCAAAGTGTTCGGTAACCTGGCGACGATCAAAGTGCTGGATAAACTCGCCACACCCGATGGGGCCTTCGGTCCGCGGCCCGAACAAGGCCGTGCAGCGTTGCTGCTGGCCGCACTGGGCGATGGCATGCGCAAGCTGACCGCGGCGCTGGGTACTGACTCCAGGCAATGGGAATGGGGCCGTCTGCACCATATCCAGTTCGAGCACAGCCTGGCCGGCCTGTTGCCAGCCGCGAATGCCTACGGCACGCCGCGCTATCCGGTCAGCGGCGACAACGATACGGTACATCGCGCGACATTCCGCAAGTCGGATTTCCGGCAAATCAGCGGCGCGTCGTATCGGCAGGTGATCGATGTAGGCAACTGGGATAACTCGCGCATTCAGAATACGCCGGGACAGTCTGCCGATCCGCGCAGTCCTTATTACCGGAATCTGCTGGAGGGCTGGGCGACAGGGAAATATATTCCCATGGCGTTTAGCCGTCAGAAAGTCGAGAGTGAGTTGGGCGATACCTTGGTATTGCGGCCTCGATAGCGTGTAGTCAAAGGGCAGGCGGAATGCCTGCCTGACACTGGTGCGGTATTGACGATGGCGCGGTTCGATGGAGCCGCGCCATGTCTTATGTGTTGCTCTTCACGTGCCTGAGCACATCGCCTCGATGTGCAGCGATATGGTCTGTCTTGTCGCTTTTTATCTCGTACTGCGGATGGTCCGGCGAGGCGCGGTGAGTATGTCCCTTGTAGTCGAAGTCCTCAGTATGGATCGCAATGATCGTGCCTGAGACTCGGCCTGCCTCTGAATTCCAGGATACGTGGTCGCCGATCTTGAATGTCTTGGACATGGTTCGGGCTCCTTGTGTGCCGATGAGTATTTCAGTCTACCGCTCATCAGCATGCCTGTCCGGCGATCAAGCAGCCTGATAAACCAGAATGGCCGCAGCCAGATCTTCGGACGCTGTTCCCACCGCTTTATAGACCGTAATTTCATCCGCAGACCTGCGCCCTTGATGAACGCCATTGCACAAGTCTTCGAGCGTGGCCTGCACGCGGGCGGCGTCGAACCGGCCGTTCCTGATAGGGGAAAGCAGATCCCCGGATTTTTCCAGCGCCTCGGTCGTATCGATGAACACGGATGTGTCCGCGAACGTCTCGTCGTCCGATTCCCGCATGGCGGGTTGAAAGCTGCCGATCAGGTCGAGGTGCGTTCCGGGCTGCAGCCATGCCCGCTGAATCAATGGTGCGCGCGATAGCGTTGCACACGACACGATGTCGGCCTGCTCGACCGCGCTGCGCAGATCAGTGACGCTATGCGCATCGAAGCCCTCGGCACAAAGCTGTTGTACGAGGCTGTCGGCTTTTTCGGGATTGATGTTCCACACCGAGACTTTCTGGATAGGGCGTATTGCTGCATAGGCTGGTGCGAGTGCGCGCGCGACGTTACCGGCGCCTACGATGAGCATGTCTGTCGCGTCCTCGCGCGCGAGATAGGATGCCGCCAATGCCGAGGCTGCCGCGGTGCGTCGCACGGTGATCTGGTCGCCGTCGATGATGGCCAGCGGCTGGCCGTTGGTGGCGTCAAAGAGCGTATAGCTTGAAAACAAGCCCGATTTGCCTTGTTTGGCGTTCTCCGGAAAGATCGTCACGTGCTTGATGCCCAGGTATTTTCCGTCCTGCCACGCAGGCATGATCAACAGCGTGTCGGTCGTGTGCTCGCGCTCGTTGATGGTATGGATATGCCGGCGAGGGACCACGCAAGTCTCGATGAACATCTGACGGATGGCTGGGATCAGCGCATTGAATGCCAAGCGTTCTGCAGTAGTGTTGCTGTCGAAAATTTTCATCGGTCGCATCTCCGGTCGTCGAATTTCAGGACACAAGACGTGCACGTACGCCCTCGGCTGCGACTACACCGCTGGCCATGCTTGCCGTCAATAGGTAACCGCCCGTTGGGGCCTCCCAGTCGAGCATCTCTCCTGCACAGAAGACGCCCGGCGCGTTGTGGAGCATCAATGCGCTGTCGGTAGCCTCCAGCCGCACACCGCCGGCGCTGCTGATGGCCTCATCGATCGGACGAGTACGCAGCAGTCGCAGCGGGAGGGCTTTGATGCGGCGCGCCAGCATTGCCATATCTTGCCAATCCTGCGCATCGGTGCATTCGCGCAGCAATGCTGTCTTGACGCCCTTCAGTCCCAGCCGGCTCTGCAAATGACTGGCCATGGAGCGCGCGCCGCGAGGGTGCGACACTTGCGCGAGGACTTTGTCGGCAGAGAGGTCGGGCAGTAAGTCGACCCAGGCGAATGTCGAACCCTGTGCATCAATCGCGTCTCGTAATCCGGCTGACAGAGCATAGACCAGGCTGCCTTCGATACCCGATTCGGTCAGCATGAATTCGCCGCGCCGCCATGTGCCGGGCTCGCCATTGCGGTCCAGCGCCATGGCGACCGATTTGAGAGGAGTTCCTGCATAGCGTTCGCGCAGATGCGCGCTCCAATCCGCCTCAAACCCGCAATTGGCCGGACGCAGCGGCTCAACGTCTATGCGATGCTCCTGCAGGCCCGCGGCCCAACTGCCATCCGAGCCCAAACGTGCCCAACTGGCGCCGCCCAAGGCCAGGATCGCAGCGTCAGCATGCACTGTCAGCGTTCCATGCGGTGTTTCAAAGCGCAGTGTCCGGGGGGACGCCGTTTCATCCGCTGTCCAACCCATCCAACGGTGTCGCATGTGAAAGCGTACACCCGCGGCTCGCAGTCGCGATAACCAGGCCCGTAACAGGGGAGCGGCTTTCATTTCCAGAGGAAATACGCGGCCGGATGTGCCGACGAATGTCTCGATACCTAGCCCATGTGCCCATTCACGCAACGCTTGTGCGTCCAGGTGTTGCAGCCAGGCCGCCACGGCTGCGCTGCGGTTGCCAAAGCGCTGATTGAAGCGCTCCGATGGCTCACTATGCGTCAGATTCAATCCACCGCGGCCAGCCAGCAGGAACTTCCGTCCGACCGAGGGCATGCTGTCGTAAACGTCGGCCAGTATGCCGTGGCGCGCGAGCCTCTCAGCCGCCATCAAACCTGCGGGGCCGCCGCCGATGATGGCGACGCGGACGGAGGTAGCGCTGGCGGGTAAAGTCGTATCAGGCATGGGCAGGGCTGTCGGAGGGAACGGCGTGATTGTCGCATGGTGCGTGTGGTGTATAGGGAGCGTCCCTCCCTATAGCACGTCCAACTGCGTCCTGCTTTTGCCGGGAATAAACCCGCTAGTCCGCCTGCACGTAACCTGTAACCCGGATCATTTCTTTGTACTTCGCGATCTCGTCGGTATACGCGGCCTGAGCCTGATCCAGTGTCATCGGCTTGGATACGTTGCGGCCGTCGGCCTCCAGTTTGGCGATGACGGCCGGGTCCTGCAATGCGTGCCCGATGGCCCGATTCAGCGTTTCCTTGATCGCTGCGGGGGTGCCCTTTTTGACGAAATAGCCTGCATAGCTGGCATATTCGAACTGCGAGAGCTTGGGGATCTCGGTGATGCTGGGCACTTTTTCCAATACCGCAGGTTTGTTTTTCGACAACACTGCCAGCGCCTTGAAGCGGCCAGTGTTCACCATTTCCAGCATGGACGCTTGAAACGGCATGATGGTGAAATCGATCTGTTTGCCCACCAGGTCCTGCACCACGGGTGCAGTGCCTTTGTAGGGGATGTGCGTAAACGGCACGTTGGTCAGTTTGCCCAGATACTCAGTGACCAAGTGGTAGAGCGATCCTACTCCGACTGTCCCGTAGGTCAGAGAATTGGCTGCCTCTCGGGATCCTGCGAGCTTCAGGAATTCTTCGGTCGTGTTGACCGGCAGATCGGCACGCACCAGCAACACAAGATGAGTGATAGTGATCGGTTGCAGGTTTTCGAACGCATCCGGCTGGTATCGCACCAGACGGTTGGTGAGCGGCGGAATGATCAGTTCATTCTGCGTGCCCTGGAAAAAATAGTTGCCGTCGGCATTGGCATTCAGCACTTTCGACGCAGCGATAGTGCCGGTGGCGCCGCCCAGATTCTCGACCACAACCTGGGTCTTCAGGGCCTCGCCAATCGGACCCGACAATATGCGGGCGCTGACGTCGCTAGGACCGCCAGCGGGATAGGGAACCATCATGGTGACCGGGCCCGTGGGATAGGCGGCTGCGTGGGCGGATTGCACGGCAGGCACAGTCAGTACCGGCGTCAAGGCGAGGGCCAGGCCGGTTTTCAGAAAGGACCGTCGTGGGTTTGCTGCATGTGCATTCATGAGTTGTACTTTGTTGTCAAAAGGGAAAAGACAAAAAGCGAGGTATGACGATCAGCAACGCTGCGTATCACCACTGCTGTTCAGAAAGCCTCGTCAGCGTATTCAACACCGCGAGCCCGCGAGGAACGATCGTGTCGATCTCGCAATACTCGTCCAGCGTGTGGAACTTCCCGCCTACGGGACCCGTGCCGCACAAGGTGATGACCCCCAGGCTGGAGGTCACGCCGGAGTCGGCACAGCCGCCGCTGAATTCTCCCTCGGCCTGATGCCCTATGGCGTTCAATTCCGATTGGTACAACTCAAACAATTGCCTGGATTGCGCCGTGGGCACGAATGGGCGGAATTCGCCTTTGATATCCAGCTTGGATAGCGTGCCGGTGATAAAGGATTTGTTGCAGATGCAGCGTATGCTGCTGACGAGCGATTCACGCTGTTCCAGATTGAAAATGCGCAGGTCAATGGATGCCTTGGCTGACGGCGCCGAAGTATTGACCGACAGCCCGCCAGATACCAGCCCCACATTGACCGTGACGCCCTGGTCGATGTCGGTGAGTTCGTCGAGTGCCACGATCTTGTGGGCCAGCTCTGAGATGGCGCTGATGCCTTCGGAAAAATTGGCGCCGGAGTGCGCGGCGCGGCCCTCGATATCCATTTCAAAGAACACGCCGCCTTTGCGGCCAGTGACTACGTTACCTGAGGGGCGGCCAGGCTCGGCATTGAATGCGAAACGAGCTTTTTCGGCAAAGGGGATGATGACGTCTTTACTCAACGGCGAGCCGATTTCTTCGTCGCAGGTGAATAGGGCGGTTATTTCGGGCAGCGATTCCGGGCTCTGCGCGGCAGCGGCTACGATGAATGCGTTCATCACGACACCGGGTTTCATGTCGGCGACGCCGGGGCCATAGGCACGGCCGTCCTGAATGCGAAATGGGCGTCGAGCGGCCTCGCCAGCGGGAAACACAGTGTCGCAATGCCCCATTAACAAAACCGGCTGTCCTACCGTGCTGCCGGCGTTGACCGTGACAGAAATTGCGGCTTCTACTTCGCCGACGAAATGCGGCGTCACCGCTACGCCGTGGTCGGCGAAAAATGACTCCAGACGGCGGAATACCCGTGCCACGCCGGGCTTGTCGTAGCTGTTGGAGTCGATATTGACGAGGTCTGCCAGCAAGGCGAGCATGTTGTCGTGTTGGTCAGCTAGCCATTGCGCTGCGGGGATTCCGGCGGGGGTGTTCATGTGTTCGCTCTGGTTGGATGCACGGATAAAAGGAAAAGGGCAGTTCCGGGAAGTTGCGTCAATCTTGGTATTGCTATTTAATACTTAATATTATTATGCGCTACCCCGCCGCACCGGTCTATTCTGGAAAACGATGACAAGCAACGCCCTATACGTAGGCTCAGTCGGCAAGGCATTTGCCGTACTGAACTGTTTTAAAAGCGCCAGCGGTGATCTGAGCCTGACGGAGATCATGGAACGGGCCGGTCTGGACAAGAGCGCTGCGCAGCGCTACGCCTATACACTGAACGCCGAAGGGTATCTGGAACAGAATCCGCAGACGCGACGATATCGCCTGGGAAAGCGCGTGCTCGATTTGAGCTTTCATTTTCTGCGCACGCATGAGTTGGTAGAGGCGTGGAATCCCATCATGCTGAGCCTGTCGCAGGCCACCGGTGAAAAGATCAGTCTGTCTTTGTATGACGGCCGCGAGCTGGTGCACGTGATGCGGCACCAGACCAAAACAGAGCATTACCATGCATCGTTGATTGGCCGTCGTGTGCCACTGTTCTGCACTGCCGGTGGACGCGCGGTGTTGTCGCGGCTCGATGAGGCGCAGCTCACATCGGTGCTGGCCGACGCAGAGTTGACGGCCTATACCCAACATACCTTGACGACGCAGAAGGCCATCAAGGCTGCGTTAAAGCCTGTACGGGAAAAGGGCTATGCCATGGTCGTCGATGAGTTCATCATCGGCGAGATCGCGCTGGCCGCGGCGGTGATTGACGCCAGCGGCGCACCAATCGGGGCATTGCATCTGGCGGGCGAGTCACGCGAATGGGCTGCAGCGCAGTACGAGGCCAAATTCGCGCCGCACCTGCTGAACGCGATTGCGCAGTTTCAACGGCGCAATCAGTTTGGATGAAGGAGTAGGGCTGGCGTGTGTGCCGGCCCTTAATTCGACGGTTTTGCCCTCAACCTGGCATGCCGAGCCAATAGCGTATCCAGCTGGTTCGCAAAGGATTTGCGATCAGCCTGGCTGAATGATGCCGGGCCACCTGTCTCGATGCCACTGGCTCGCAACTCCTCCATCATGTCACGCATCGCCAGGCGCTCTCGAATCGTCTCCGGCGAATAGCGCTCGCCGCGCGGATTCAGCGCCATGGCGCCTTTTTCGAGCACCTCGGCGGCCAGCGGGATGTCTCCTGTAATGACGAGATCGCCCATCTCGGCATGCATGACGATATGCGCGTCGGCCACGTCGAAACCACGTGGCACCTGCACCGCCCGTATCAGAGGAGACGGGGGCGTGTACAGCATTTGATTGGCCACCAGCGTGACGGGGATATGCCAGCGCTGGGCAGCGCGAAACAGGATGTCCTTGATGACGGCGGGGCAGGCGTCGGCGTCGACCCAGATATGCATAAATAATTCAGGCGTCGAGCACTTTTTGCAGGAGCTCGGCCACGATGTCGTTCGTGGATACGCCTCGTTCCTGCGCCAGCGCGCGCACGCGATCGGCTTGCACCTGGGTGAGTTTCAGCGGAAAAGGCACCAAGCCTGCGGCCTGGTCCAGTTTGCGCTGTTCACGCCGATCGAGCAATTGATCGGAACCGTAGCGGCCGGGGGTACTCGATTGCTTCAGTTGCCCAGCGAGTTTCAGGGCTTTGTTCTTTTCGAGATCGTATTTGTTCATGGTTGTTCCTGATTGGGTTGGTTTTTTGAGAGCTTACCGCGCCAAGTCATACTGCCACTGCAAAGGCTCGTCATTTTCATACCAATCCCCTTTGCTCCAATATAGCTTGCTGCCGGCCGGCGATAGACCCATCACGCCCAGATAGCCCGGAATGGCCAACTGATGCCAGGTGCGGCCGCCATCTCGGGTATAGAAATGCGCATCGGTGTCGATCTCGGCTCGGTCTTTCGAGAATGGGATGATCAAGCGAGGCACGACCGTGTCGCCCCATTCGCTCACAACCTGATAGTCCCCGTTATTCCAGAAATACCGCGCTGATGTGCGATCCTCGGCGAGCCATTGCGGCAGCAGCGACGGCGTTTTCTGGCGTTCGATCCATTCGCCGGTTTGCGTGTCGAGCTTGGCCAGCCATTCTCCGTCCTTGTCCTGCAGAATGGCATAAGTGCGGCCATCGAGCGAAGTCGACAAATGTTGCACGCGCAATTCCGGGTGGCGCGTGACCTTGGTGATCTGCCATTCGCCGGAGGGAGTCGTGCGCGAAAGCTCTGCGCGCGTCATCAACATCGTGCGGTGTTGGGCGTCGCCGACGGAATACCACATGAACTCTGATACCCACGCATAGGCACGGGTGTCGCTGACCTGAACGACAAAGCGCTCTTGATCCATGTCCCGGCGCGAGGAAAAATCGGCGGTGGGTTGCCCGGTCATTTCCCGCAGATAGGAGACCGGCGCAATCAAGGGCTCGGGACTATAGACGACAGCCGAGGTTTGTCCTTGGTCGGATGAGTAGAACAAGGCCGTCGGTCTGGTCTCATTGCCGTTGGCGTCGCGACGCGTGGACGCAGGTTCGGGACGTCCCCATATCCCGGCCGGCTCGTCGTCGCTCGGAGGCTCCTTGCCCCAGGCCCAGACCTCCTGGTCCGAAGAAAACGTGGGCTTGATATTCCAGGCGAGCCCATCGACCTCTGTCATGAAACCCGATTCCAGCAAAGTCCAGGTGGCGCCATGATCGGTGGAGCGGAAGACGGCAGTCTGTTCGTTTGCAGGTAACGAGGGGGATGAGGGCCTGGGCCGGTCTATGCCGGTGAACAGGAACAGTGTGTCGGATTTGGGCGATGCCACCAAGCAGGTGACGTCAGGCACCGTCGCGACCATTTTGAATGTGCCGTCATCCTGCAGTAACGACAGCGTGGTCAAGACGGAGCGAGAGTTAAACAGACTGAAACGACGTTGCGAGGCCGCTTCGTCTTCGCTCATGACGAGTTTGCTCAGATCCTGGGCACCCTCAGGAATGTAAGACGGGGCGGCGCCGGAGGAGTCTTCGTTTCGTCCAACCAGCCATGTCCCATGCCGGGTTTCGACGACGCCCGTGCACCATTGCTCCATGGAGCGCCAGCGCGCGTCGCCGAGTTTGCCGGTGACGGCCATGCCTGGCGTACCCCCGGCAGCGCCCATGTTAGCGCTTGCGAGGGTCCAGCCTACGTAAAGGGGAATGGTGGCGCATAGCATCAGGACGGCCAGCACACCTGTCCAGCGCCGTGGCGATTGACGTAGCCTGCCGCTTGCTATGCACAGCAATACCATCGCCACGAGGTTGAGGGCAATGGCCAGCGCCACGCCGCCTTCCGGATTGCGGCTGAGCTGGCGCGGTAATGATTCGACGAATCCCGGGTTGAGGTACATCCAGGCCCAGACGAGCGCCAATATCAGAAAACTGGCCAACAGGTACGCGATGACACCGGATAGCAGCGGCTTGATGATGAGTCCGAAAGTGTTCGGCCGGGCGATTGTCAGGCGGCGCACATAAATTGTCGCTGCCAACAGGCATATCAGGCTGGCAAAAACAATCTGGCTCAGCGATAGCGGCAGGCTCAGTGCGTCGAGTACATCCAGGGGAGGCTGTATATCCGACAGCTGAGCTGCCCATGGCCAGAGTCCGAGGTACGTGAGCAAGACCAGGACAAAATGCAGCCCCAGGCACCCCAGCAAAAAGGAGGTAAAGGCGATGCTTTTTTGCAGTGGTGCCACCACGCTGGCGGGATGATTACTGTCCGCGATAGCTGTGTCGTGTGTTGTGTCGACGGGCTTTTTGGCAAACAGGAAGTGTAGCCAGACGGGCACCCAGGCCCACAGGGGCATCGTGGTGTAGAGGAGGCTGGTGATGGTCCTATTCGCTTGCAATAGGATGGGGGGCATCAGCTCGAACCAGTCACCGCCTTTGGCTTCCAGAGTTTGCAGTTCTTCGACCCAGAGGTGTTGAAAGTGTCCGAGTATTTGCAAGCGAACAAAATAGGACCAGGCCAGTGTGGCCAGGACCAGAATGATCCATCGACCTTTGTTGCTCGGACGCTCGGCCGTCCATGGGCGTCGGCGGATGAACCAGGCGCTGAACAGAAACACCAGCAGGCATTCGATGATCAGGACCGGCACTAACGCGAGTGCGTACTGAAAGCCAAGAGGCAGGGTCAGCACCTGTAGCGGCAACACCGGATAGAGATGGCGTAGCCAAACGCTCTGTGTCTGCACCAACGACTGGACAGTCGCCTCGGGCAGCAGATAAAAGACAAAGAACAGCAGTTCCGGCAGACCGCGTATCAGCAGATAAATCAGCGTGATTTTCAGCGCATAGCGTTTGAACCGGGGGGAGTTGTCTCCAGACATATTCGGCTTGTTAGGTGTTGTCGACGACGCATTATTACCTACAAGCGCTTGGTGAGTCGGGTGGCCCTTTTACCTTTTATCGAACCGCTAACAGAATGCCGGCGGGAGTCTTCCGTGTGAGGGCTTATCAGGGCGCCTCACGCGGAGCAATGTTCAAGCATTTGCGCAGGACGTCTGAACGGCTTGCCGTGCGCGTTGCCTGCTCGAGATGGCCAGGGCTGCTCCCAGCCCCATGGCGGCCAGCACAATGACCGCGGCCGTCAAACCCAGCCAGACTAGTCCATAGTGGTCGATAACGTATCCACCCACGATGGCGCCGATGCCAATGCCGGTATTGGCGCCAGAGATATTCAGCGAGGCGGCAAAGGCGGGCGCATCGGGTGCGGACTTCATGACGCGCACATGGCATACCGTAAAGAGCGCTGCCTGGGCGATGCCCCAGATGCCTAAAGCGGGCGCAAGCAATCCTGGTGAGCGCATGACTGGACCGAGGGCGACCAGGCCGGCCGTCATCAACCCGGAAAATAACAGCGTGGCGCCGAGCGCACTGCGATCGGCCAGTCTGCCGCCGACCAGGTTGCCAATCAGTCCGATGCCGCCAAAAGCCATCATGGTCCAACCCACCCATTGGCCGTTGAAGCCGGCCAGACGCTCCAGCATGTCGGCCAGATAGGTGTAGGCGGTAAACATGCCGGTGAAAATCAGCAGCGACAGCAAGACATGCCCGATGACGTACGGGTCGCGCAAAATGCCTAATTGCGTGCGTAGCTTGACTTGTTGACTCTGCTGCGGCGGGCGAGGAAAGAAGGCCCACAGCATCAAGGCCTTGGCGAACGCCACGACGGCTAGCACGCCAAACGCGGTGCGCCAGCCAAAGCCGTCGGAAATCAGTACGCCAATGGGAATGCCAAACACGGTGGCAGCGACGATGCCGAATCCCACCATGGAAATGGCCCGGCCCGCACGAGCAGGGCCGGCCAGCTCGATCGCTGTCGCGCTCGCCAGCGACCAGAACACCGGTAAAGCCAAGGCAGGCACGAAACGCGCCAACGCCATAATGCCGATGTTGGGGGCTAACGCGGCGACGGTATTGGATAGGCCGAACAGCACCAATGTCCCGATAAAGAGCCGCTTGCGATTCATGTTGCTCAACAGCGCGGTCAGAAACGGACCGGCGGCGGCAATCGTAAAGGCGAACAGCGTGACGAGCAGTCCGGCCTGGGACACTGTGACATTCAAATCGCGCGCGAGCGGAGGCAGCAGTCCGACGATCAGAAACTCTGTCGTGAGGATCGTGAATCCCGCAGTGGAAAGCAACAAAATGGGTAGCAGCATGATTTGATATGTCGCGATGGTGAGGCGCAGTAGATTAAGGTGTCGGCAGGCTTGGGATCGTGATGGCGTTTCCCTCCATCTAGGCACTACGTCGCGCGCTGTTTGCCCCGCCGAGAAAAGCCAGCGGCGCGCAGTCGGATGTCTGTCTAAGGCGAAGTCAGGAAACAGAACTACCGCCGTCTACGGTAAACGTAGGCGACGGTGCCATCGGTAGCGCAGGGATAACCCGTACTTTAATAGGACTTAATGATGGGATAAAGACGAAAGACTCGGCATGACTGTTCATTTGGAACGAACAATCATGCCGACATCGACATCGACATCGACATTGCTGCTACGTTGACTCTGTCAGGGTAGCGGCTGATGTCAGCGCGCGTCGCGGGGCAGCAGGGGCTCGATGACTTTCCAGAGATCGGCAGGGGTGTTGGCGGTGGCCTCGGCCGACCAACTGATGACATTTTCGTCCTGCCCCAAATAGCCGTAGGCTGCGGCGACGGCGGGCATCCCCGCCGCATGGGCCGCTTGGACGTCACGCAGATCATCGCCCACATAGACGCAGCGGTCAATCGCGTACCCGGCCTCCCGCGCGGCATGTTGCAGCGGCAAGGGGTGAGGCTTGGAATGCGCGGTGGTGTCGCCGCATACCAGGACAGCGCTGTCCCGGGTCAGACCGAGAAATTCTACGATGGGCAGCGTCAGGTGGGTGACTTTGTTGGTGACAATGCCCCAGGCGTGCCCGCGTTCCCGAATGCCATGGAGTAATTCGGCGATGCCTGGGAACAGCCGGCTGTGCACCGTAGAGTTGGATGCGTAATCTTCCAGAAACTGCAGCCGGGTGGATTCGTATTCAGGATGGTCAGGCAGCATGCTCAACGCGACGCGCAGCAATCCGCGTGCCCCTTGCGAGGCGACGGGACGCAAGGTTTCGTAGGGCAGGGCCTCCAGGCCGCGGCGGGTGCGCTGACGATTGGCGGCTGCGGCCAGGTCGGGGGCCGTATCGGCCAGCGTGCCGTCGAAATCAAACAGAATCAGTGCGCTCATTTGCGGGTGGCCATCAGGTAATTCACAGAGGTATCGCCTGATAGACGGTATACCTTGGTAATGGGGTTGTATTCCATGCCGCGCATGCTGGTCGGCTCCAGGCCGGCTTGGCGAGCCGACGCAGCCAGTTCGCTGGGTTTGATGAACTGGTCGTGGCTATGGGTGCCGCGCGGCAGCAGGTTCAGTATGTATTCCGCCCCGAGGATGGCAAACAGGAAGGATTTTGCGTTGCGATTCAGCGTGGAGAAAAACACCCACCCGCCGGGCTTGACCAGGGCAGCGCAGGCGCGAACGACGGAGCCGGGGTCCGGCACGTGTTCCAGCATTTCCATGCAGGTGACCACGTCATAGTGACCTGGTTGCTCGGCGGCCAAGTCCTCGACCGGGACGGCGCGATATTCGACTTTGATGCCAGATTCCAGGCCATGCAGGCGAGCGATCTTGAGCGAGCGCTCGGCGAGATCGATGCCCGTGACGGTGGCGCCCGTGGCCGCCATACTCTCGGACAGAATACCGCCGCCGCATCCCACGTCCAGCACGGTTTTTCCAGCCAGGCTGCCTGCGCACTCCTGGATCCAATCCAATCGCAACGGATTGATGGCATGCAGGGGCTTGAATTCGCTTTCCGGATCCCACCAGCGGGCAGCCAAGGCGGCGAATTTGTCCAATTCGGTTTGGTCAGCGTTGACGCCGGGGCGAGTGGAGGTAGCGGATTCAGTCATGGGCGGCAGGCAGTGCGGCGTGCAATGACACGCCAGAATGAAAAAAGGGCCTCGCAAGCGAGGCCCCTCATTGTAACGGCTAGCGCGTCAATTACTGATTGCGGCTACCGACAATTTCAACTTCTACGCGACGGTTCTGGGCACGGCCTTCACGCGTCTTGTTCGAAGCGACGGGTTGCAGTTCGCCCTTGCCTTCGGTGTAGATGCGGTTCGGGTCGATGCCACGGCTAACCAAGTAAGCCTTGACCGAAGCAGCACGGCGCTCGGACAGACCTTGGTTGTACTTCTCGGTACCGATCGAGTCGGTGTGGCCGACGGCGATGATGGTCTCGAGGTTGATGCCTTGTGCTTGCTGGGCAACTTGATCCAGCAGCTGACGGCCTTCCGGCTTCAGGGTGGACTTGTCGAAGTCGAAGAACGTGTCAGCGTTGAACACGACCTTGGTGGCCGCAGGCACGGGTTTGGCGGGCGCTTGAGCGACCGGTACACCATCGCAGCCCGGGATGCCGGTAGCCGGCGTCCAGAATGCATCGCGCCAGCACAGTTCATTCGTGCCGTTCATCCACACGTCGCCGAACGGATTGCGCCAGTTGTCCACGGTTTGCGCGGAAGCAGCACCGGCAGCCGTAACGGCGGCGAAGGCGAGCGCCAGAGCGAATTTGGAGGGTTTGTTCATGTTTCTCCTCGTTGAGCTTGAAGCTGGATAAGTGACTCGCAGCGAATCCCCGCCGCATATCAGGAAACGGGGTCAGTATAGCAATGCTCGGAAAAGGTTCAAAGAATCGCTACTGAGTCTCCTGCGTGCTGGAAACAATCTTAAGGCATTTGATGATCTTTGGCTCCCCTGGAAGACGGCATTGGCACTCGATATGAGCTTTTATTTCTTATGGGGAGGTAGGGATGTTGGTTTTTGGCAACAAGGCGGCCCATAAGGCCATCGAAGGCCGCGTACCGAAGGCTCTGAATTGGGCTCAAGAGGGGCCAAGGGAATCGGATGATAGAATTTCCCGTTTACCCAGCCCGGGTTTCTCTTACACGATTCAGTCGCTATATATATGGATTCCTTCGCCAAGGAGACGCTTCCGGTTTCGCTGGAAGAAGAGATGCGCCGCAGTTACCTTGATTACGCCATGAGCGTGATCGTGGGACGTGCGCTCCCAGATGTGCGCGACGGCCTCAAGCCCGTGCACCGACGCGTGCTCTACGCGATGCATGAACTCAACAACGATTGGAACCGCGCCTATAAAAAGTCCGCGCGTATCGTTGGTGACGTTATTGGTAAATATCACCCGCACGGTGACCAGTCGGTGTACGACACCATTGTGCGTATGGCGCAGGACTTTTCCATGCGCTATATGTTGGTCGACGGACAAGGTAACTTCGGCTCGATCGACGGCGACAGCGCCGCGGCCATGCGTTACACCGAGGTCCGTCTAGCCAAGATCGCCCATGAGTTGCTGGCCGATATCGACCAGGAAACCGTGGATTTCGGCCCCAACTACGACGGCAGCGAGCAGGAACCGCTGTTGTTGCCTTCGCGTCTGCCCAACCTGTTGGTCAACGGCAGCTCGGGGATCGCGGTGGGGATGGCCACCAATATTCCGCCGCACAACCTGCAAGAAGTCGTCGACGGCTGCTTGTATTGCCTGCGCAATCCGGAATGCTCGATCGACGAGCTGATCGAGATCATTCCTGCACCCGATTTTCCGACCGGCGGCATCATCTACGGCATGGCGGGGGTCCGCGAGGGCTATCGTACGGGCCGTGGCCGCGTGGTCATGCGCGCGAAGACCCACTTCGAGGACATGGAAAAGGGCAATCGCCAGGCCATCGTTGTCGACGCCATTCCCTACCAGGTCAACAAAAAGACGTTGCAAGAGCGTATCGCCGAGCTCGTCAACGAGAAAAAGATCGAGGGTATTTCCGATATCCGTGATGAGTCCGATAAAGACGGCATGCGTCTGGTCATCGAGCTCAAGCGCGGTGAGGTGCCCGAGGTCATTCTCAATAACCTATATAAAAACACGCAGTTGCAGGACACCTTCGGGATGAACCTGGTGGCGTTGGTGGATGGCCAGCCCCGCCTGCTCAACCTGAAACAGCTGATCAGCTATTTCCTGCAGCATCGCCGCGAAGTGGTGACACGCCGCACCGTGTTCCAACTGCGCAAGGCCCGCGAACGCGGCCACGTGCTCGAGGGTCTGGCAGTTGCGCTGGCCAATATCGATGATTTCATTGCCATCATCAAGGCTGCGCCGACGCCGCCGGTCGCCCGTCAGGAGTTGATGGCGCGTTCCTGGGATTCGTCGTTGGTGCGCGAGATGCTGTCGCGTGCAGATCACGATGCGGCAGGTGGCCGTGCGGCATTCCGTCCGGACGATCTGCACGAGAGTTTCGGATTGCAAGGCGATGGACTGTATCGCTTGAGCGACACGCAGGCTCAGGAAATCCTGAACATGCGTCTGCAACGCTTGACCGGCCTGGAGCAGGACAAGATCGTTGGCGAATACAAGGACGTCATGGCGACGATCGCCGATTTGCTGGATATCCTGGCCAAGCCCGAGCGTATTACCACCATCATCGGTGAGGAACTCCAAGCCATCAAGGCAGAGTTTTCGACTGGCGCCAAGGACACGCGCCGCTCGGATATCGAGATGAATGCGACCGAGCTCGACACGGAAGATCTCATTACGCCCACTGATATGGTCGTGACCTTGTCGCATGCCGGCTATATCAAGAGCCAGCCTTTGTCCGAGTACCGTTCGCAAAAACGCGGGGGACGCGGCAAGCAGGCGACGGCGATGAAGGAAAATGACTGGATCGACCAGCTCTTCATTGCCAATACGCACGATTATCTGTTGTGCTTCTCTGATCGCGGCCGGGTGTACTGGCTCAAGGTCTGGGAAGTCCCGCAAGGCACGCGCAACTCGCGCGGCAAGCCCATCGTCAATATGTTCCCCTTGGTCGACGGCGAAAAAATCACCGTTGTGCTGCCCGTGAAGGAATTCAGCGAAGACCGGTTCGTCTTCATGGCGACCTCGCGCGGTACGGTCAAGAAAACGCCGTTGTCGGATTTCTCCAATCCGCGCAAGGCGGGCATCATTGCCGTGGGCTTGGACGAAGGCGATTACCTGATCGGCGCTGACCTGACGGACGGCAAGCATGATGTCATGTTGTTCTCAGATGCCGGCAAGGCTGTGCGTTTCGACGAAAACGATGTGCGACCGATGGGCCGCAATGCGCGTGGTGTGCGGGGCATGACGCTCGAAGACAGCCAGACGGTGATCGCGTTGCTGGTCGCCGGTGACGAATCGCAGAGCGTGCTGACCGCCACCGAAAACGGCTACGGCAAACGCACCTCGATCACCGAGTACACCCGCCATGGCCGCGGCACCAAGGGCATGATCGCCATCCAGACCTCGTCGCGTAATGGCAAGGTCGTCGGCGCCGTGCTGGTCATGCCGTCTGACGAAATCATGCTGATTACGACGGGCGGTGTGCTGGTGCGTACTCGCGTCGGCGAGATCCGCGAGATGGGCCGTGCGACGCAGGGTGTCACATTAATCAGTGTTGATGACGGCAGCAGCCTGTCCGGTGTGCGTCGCGTGGTCGAAAGCGATGCGGACGACGTCGATGGCGAAGACGCCGAGGCACCGGACGCTGATGGCGACACCGATGCTTCACCCGAACCGACTGAACCTACGGAGCAATGATGGCTCGTCCCTGGAACTTTTCGGCGGGCCCGTCGGCCCTGCCTGAAGTGGTATTGCAGCAGGTCGCTGCCGAGATGCTGGATTGGAACGGCAGCGGCATGTCCGTGATGGAAATGAGCCATCGCGGCAAGCATTTCGTGCAGATCTGTGACACCGCGGAATCCGATTTGCGCGAGCTGCTGGGCGTGCCGGCGGATTACGCCGTGATGTTCATGCAGGGCGGCGGCTTGGGCGAGAACGCAATCGTGCCCATGAACTTGATCGGACGCCGTGGCTACGCAGCCGCGGACTTTGTGCTGACGGGCCATTGGTCTACTCGTTCGCACAAAGAGGCTGGGCGTTACGGCGATGTGCAGATCGCTGCGACCAGCGGCGTCGCGACGCAGATCGACGGACGCGAACAGGCGCCCTGGACCTGGGTGCCCCCTGTGCAGACATGGAACGTTCGCCCCGAGGCTGCCTATCTGCATCTGTGCAGCAACGAAACCATTCATGGCGTCGAGTTCCTGGATTGGCCGGACATGGCTGCGCTGGGCGCGCCGGACGTGCCCTTGGTCGTGGATGCCTCGTCGCATTTCCTGTCGCGTCCGCTGGACGTGACGCGTACGGGCCTGATGTTTGCAGGCGCCCAGAAAAACGCTGGCCCCGCCGGCGTCACTATGGTAGTGGCGCGCCGCGATTTGATCGGCAAGTCCTTGCCGATTTGTCCGTCGGCGTTTGATTACGCCAATGTGGCGGCAGAGCATTCTCGGTACAACACACCGCCAGCTTTTGCGATTTATGTCGCTGGCTTGGTATTCAAGTGGATCAAGGCGCAGGGTGGCGTCGCCGCCATCGAGGCCGCCAACTGCGCCAAGGCCGAACTGCTGTACGGCTATCTGGATAGCACGTCGTTTTACCG
>Ga0164243_10003304_pt1 | contig 25914 bp, 18 predicted proteins | sample OricompcompostOP_FD_108781 | JGI IMG/M metagenome (GOLD analysis project Ga0164243, IMG submission 108781) | Organic Plus compost microbial communities from Emeryville, California, USA - Original compost - Organic plus compost (OP) | ecosystem: Engineered > Solid waste > Mixed feedstock >...
CGTGCCGGTGAGCCGCACGGTCACCCCGTCCGAGGCGGGCGGCTCGTCGCGGCGGCGGTTGAACACGGCGCCGAGACGGCGGCGCACCACCTCGTCGTCGCGCACGGCCCAGCCGTGCGGGACGGTCAGCACGATGTCGGCGAACCAGGAGGTGATGTCCACCTCGACGACGATCTCGCGGTGCGGGCAGTCGGCCGAGGTGAAGTCGATCCTCACCGTGCCCCAGCGGCTCGCCCTGACGGTCATCCGGCGCGGCACCGTCCAGCGGCCCGCCCGCGCGACCGTGCGCCCGCGCGAGCTCAGCCGGAGCGGGGCGGGCTCCGCCGCGGGCGCGAGCGGCCCGGCCTCGGGCGGGCGCAGGTCGGCCACGACCTTCTCCAGCTCGCCCAGGGTCCGGGCGCGGTACACGAGATCGGCGCGTTCGCCGAGCTCGTCGAGGGTGATGCGCCCGTCGCCCGCCGCCTCGCGCAGCGTCTCCGCGACCCGTTCCCGGTCCTGATCCGAGGCCCGCAGTTCCCGGTGATCCGGCATGCCTCAACCGTAGACGAACCGGGTCGTCCTGCCCATGCCCAAGATCTCCCACGGCGCCCGGCCGGTGACGGGACCACCGGGTGGGCCTCCTAGCATGAATGGCGTGTCCCGCACCCATGACCCGTCCCCCAGTCTCGTGGCCCGACTGCGCAGCTCGGTGTGGTCGCCCACAGCCGCCGACATGCGCCGCTGGGCGCTGGCGGCGGTCGTCGTCAACGCGCTGATCATCGTGACCGGCGCGTCGGTCCGGCTCACCGGCTCCGGGCTCGGCTGCCCGACGTGGCCGCGCTGCACCGCCGACAGCTTCGTCCCGGTGCCGCACGACGAGCACGCGCCGATCAACATGGCGATCGAGTTCGGCAATCGCCTGGTGACGTTCCTCGTCCTCGCCGTCGCCGTCGCCTGCATGATCGCGGCCTGGCGGCTCGCCCCGCGCCGCGACACGCTGGTCCGGCTCGCCGTGCTGCAGCCGCTCGGCGTGGTCGCCCAGGCCGTGTGGGGCGGCGTGGTGGTGCACACGCTGCTCAACCCGGTCACCGTGAGCGTGCACTTCCTGCTGTCGATCGGCATGGTCGCCGCCGCGTACGCGCTGTACCACCGGTCGGGCGAGGGCGACGGCCCGCCCCGCGCCGTGCTGCGCGCCGAGATCCGCATGGTGGGCTTCGTGCTGCTCGCCGCGATGGTCGTGCTGATCGTGCTCGGCGTCGTCGTCACCGGCACCGGCCCGCACTCCGGCGACGCCGTGGCCACCCGGTTCACCTTCGACATCGAGACGGTGACCCGCCTGCACTCCGACGCGGTGTGGGTGGTGCTGGGGCTGACGTTCGCGCTGCTGTTCGCCGTGCACCTGACCGGCGGCCCGGCCGCGGTACGGCGCGCCCTGCTGGTCCTGCTCGGCCTGGAGCTGGCCCAGGGCGTGGTGGGCGTGGTGCAGTACCAGCTGGCCGTGCCGGCGATGCTGGTCGGGCTGCACGTGCTCGGCTCGGCGCTGATCTGGATCGCCACGCTGCGGGTGGTGTACGCGATGCGCGAGCGCGGCACGGCGACGCCGTCCGCCGAGCCGGACCAACCGCGCACCGCGGTCGTCTGACCCTTTTTCCCGCCCGTTTACCGCGTCCATCACGAAGGCGGCGGCTAACCGGTCACCGTGGCGTTTCTTTACCGGAACCGGTGTGTAGGCCGACAATCCCCGGCCGAATACTCCTCCCATGAGGAAGACAGACCCCAGCGGTCACGTCGTTCACAGCGGTTCCACCCTCACCCGCGAAGCGCCACCCGCCCCGCCGCAGCCCGCCGGCCGTGCCCCGGCGAGCTCCCCGGCCCGCCGGGCGGGCCGCCTGCTCGGCGTCGATCTTGCCCGCGGCCTGGCGATCTTCGGCATGTTCGCCGTGCACGTGGGCCCGAGCCCGGACAACTTCGACGGGCTGCTCGGGCTGTTACTGGATCTTCCTCACGGCCGTTCCGCCGCGTTGTTCGCGACGCTCGCGGGCGTGTCCCTGGTGCTGATGAGCGGCGCGGCCGAGACGCCGCAGGACCGGCGGGAGGCGCGGGCGCGGATCGCGATCCGCGCGGTCCTGCTCCTGCTCGCGGGCACCGGGCTGACGATGCTCGGCACCACGCTCTCGGTCATCATCCCGTACTACGGCGTCTACTTCCTGATGGCGCTGCCGCTGCTGTGGCTCCGGCCCGCCGCGCTCGCCGCGCTCGCGCTCCTCGCCGCCGTCGCCGGGCCGGTGGTCACGATGGCGCCGATGGTGCTGCCCGCCGAATGGCTGGACGGCTTCGCCGCCTACGACCCGATCAACGCGCTCAGCGGGCGCGGGTTCATCGACCTGGTGCTGGTGGGCGTCTTCCCGGCCGCGTGCTGGATCGCGTACGTGCTCGCGGGCATGGCCCTGGCCCGCCTCGACCTCGCCTCCGCCGGGGTCCGGCGCCGCCTCGGCAAGGCGGGCGCGGCCATGACCGTGCTCGGGTACGGCGGGTCCTGGCTCGCCGCGAGCGTGTTCACCGGCGTGCAGGCGAACGTGGACCGGGCCGCAGAGGCGGCGCGGGCGGCCGGCGAGCACTACCAGGTGTTCGACCAGGGCACGCCGCTGGAGCGGCTGCTGGTCGCCTCGGCGCACAGCAACTCGCCGTTCGAGATCGTCGGGAACCTCGGCGTGGTGATACTCGTGCTGGTGGCCGCGATCGCCGCGCTGGAGGCCCGGCCGCGGCTGCGGCGGCTCGCCGCGCCCGTCATCGCCGTCGGCACGATCTCGCTCACCGCGTACGTCGGCCACATCCTGGTGATCCACTACGTCGAGCCGGAGGCGTACCTGGGCACGACGCTCGCCGTCCTGGTCGCCTTCGTCGCGGGGATCACCGCGTTCGCCGTGGCGTGGAAGCGGTTCTTCCGGCGGGGTCCGCTGGAGTTCCTGCTGCATTTCTCGGCGATCAAGCTCGCCCGCATGGTGAGATAGGCGCCGGTCCCTCCCCGGCCCTCAGCGTGAGGGCCCGTACGGACCGCTCCACGGCCCTGGTCCGCCCGGAGGCGGGGGCTCCTGGGTGGGCGCCTGCTCCGGCAGCGGGCGGAGGTCGGGTGGCCGGGGAGGGTACGGGCCCTGCGGAGGCTCGCTCGGCGGCGCGCCCGGGGCGTACCCGGGCGGCGGCAGTCCCTGGCTGAGCGCGGCGTGGTGGCGTTCGGGCAGCGGGAACCGCGAGCGGGTCACGCCCATGTAGTACAGCAGCGTCTGCCGCTGCCGGGCGAAGGTGTCCTCGTCGATGAGCCCGCGCCGGTGGCGCTCGTGCAGCAGGCCGAGCTCGGTGGCGGCGAGCTGGTAGTCGCTCATCGCGGCGAGGCCGTCCCGCTTGCCGTGCGCCCGCGCCCACTGCCGCGCCTGCCGCCGCCCCTGCAGCGACGACAGCATGAAGATGTCGGTCTGGTTGACCAGGCCGGTCGGCTCGTACTGCGGCAGGTAGCGCTGGATCAGCCCGACGATGCGGCGGCGGTCCCGCACCAGGATGTACAGCTCGACGAAGAACAGCGCCATCAGGATCAGGTACGCGATGACCAGGCCGCCGAAGCCCTGGTAGGAGGCGAAGCCGTTCCACAGGCCGTGCAGCAGCATGGCCCCGAACCACCCGGCGACGATCACGACCCAGCCCTGCCCGCGCGGGCGCGCGGCCGCGTACGCGACCGCGATGCCGATCATCGAGGTGAACAGCGGATGCGCGAACGGCGTGAGCACCCCGCGCAGCACCACGGTGACCGCGAGGGTCTCCACGCCGCGTTCGCTGGACAGCGCGGCGATGTAGTAGCTGACGTTCTCGCTCATGCCGAAGCCGAGGCCGACCATGCTGGCGTAGATGATGCCGTCGGTGGGGCCGTCGAGCTCCTGGCGGCGGAACCACAGCAGGCCGAGCAGCACCAGGCCCTTGAGCGTCTCCTCCACCGGCGGCGCGCCGAACGTGGCCACCAGGTCGTACGCCGCCTCCTCGTCCTCCAGGCGTTCGGCGAAGTAGAGCAGGTTCAGCCGGTTGAGGATGCCGGATATCAGCACCGCCACGCCCGCGCCCCAGACGAACGCGAAGATCAGGTTGCCGCGCGGCTCCGGCTCCATGCGGTCGAGCGCGAGCACGCCCGCGAGCAGCAGCGGCACCGGCGCGAGCGCGAGCACCAGGGCGATGAAGAAGTGGACCGGGTCGCCGTCGAAGAGGTCGAACGACAACGCCACCAGCGCGCACATGCCCGTCACGACGAGTCCGACGATCAGCCTCAGGGAAGGACGTCCCCTCAGCTCCAGTCCCGGATCACGGCTCCTCATGCTCGCGAGCGTAATCGACCAGACACGACATGTCCGTCCTCGGTGCAGGCGTTATCAAGGTTTTCTCCAAGTCGTCCGCCGGAACCCGGGAACACCCCGAGGCGTGGCGCCCTCGTCGCCTCGGGCCGGCCTTTCGGGGTGTCCCTTCTCTGCCCGCAGGACGGACCTTGACACGCGCTTGCCCTGGGTGACGACGTGTCGTTTACCGCCTGTTGGCGGCGGTCAGAGCTTGCGCCCGACGACGCCGTACGACCCGGCGACCGCGTCCCTGGGAACCGGCGCGTCCGGGCGCCAGTCGAACGTCCGGACCAGGCCCGGCTCGACGAGCTCGAAGCCCTCGAAGAAGCGCAGCACCTGCTCGCGCGTGCGGTTGGTGATCTTCAGCGGGCCGGTGTTGTAGCTCGCGGCGAGCGCGTTCATCTTCTCCGGCTCGAAGTCGGCGGTGAGGTGGGTGATCGCCAGGTAGGAGCCCGGGCAGACGGCGTCGGTGAACTGCTTGACCGCGCCCCACGGGTCGTCCTCGTCCCGGATGTGCATGAGGGTGCCGACGATGACCACGGCGATCGGCCGGGAGAAGTCGAGGATCTCCAGCGTGTCGGGGTGCGTGAGGATGGTCTGCGGCTCGCGCAGGTCGGCTTCGATGTAGGCGGTCTTCCCCTCCGGCGTGCCGCGCAGCAGGGCGCGGGCGTGCGCCATCACGATCGGGTCGTTGTCGACGTACACGATGCGCGCCGCCGGGTTGACGCCCTGCGCCACCTCGTGCGTGTTGCCCGCGGTGGGGATGCCGGTGCCGATGTCGAGGAACTGGTCGACGCCCTGCTCGGCGAGGAAGCGCACCGCGCGGCCGAGGAAGGCCCGGTTCTCCCGCGCCCCCTGCACGACGCCGGGCGTCGCGGCGATGGCCGCCTCGGCCACCTTCCGGTCGACCTCGAAGTTGTCCTTGCCGCCCAGCCAGTAGTCGTACACCCGCGCGGGATGCGGCACCGACGTGTCGATCCTGGACAGCCAGTCCGGGTCCGGCGTCCGCGACCACGGCAACCGGCTCTTCGAACTCTCCATCGCCCCACGCTCCCCACGTGTGAAACGCTCGGCCATGATCCTAGCGTTTCGCGGCCTGAAAATTACATAAAGGCCAAATACGGACAGGCTTCTCGCGCCCGTCAGCCGGAGACGCCGGAGCGCTCCACCACGTCGGTCGCGGCGGCGGCGAGGGCCAGCACCGGGAAGATCGCGCTCGGCGGCACCCGGTAGACGCCCCGCTGGGGCTGTTCGACCAGCCCGGCCGCGGCGAGGGTCTTCAGGTGGTGGTAGAGCTGGCCGGGCGAGGCCAGGGCCAGCTTCGCCTGCAGGTCCGCGATCGGCATGGGGCCGGTCACCAGGAGCCGGAGGATCTCGAAGCGGGCCGGGTGGCCGGCCGCGGCCAGGACGGCGGCCGGCGGGGCCGTCGGGCCCTGGAGCAGCCGGCCGGGGGACCGGGTCACCTGCCAGCTCCACTCATGGCCGCCGAGCCGGGCGTGGCCGCCGTAGGCGATCACACCGGTGTCGTCGTCCTCCCGCGGCGGTGGCGGCGCCGCCTGGTCGACCTTGGCCTCCAGCGCGGCGACGCGCGCCTCAAGGTCGTGGAGCCGGTCGTCAACGCTGGTCAGTGGAGCCTCTTTCGCAACGCGTCACCGCAGCGCCGCCCGCACTCGCGCGCGGAAGGCGGCGTCGGTGTTCATCCGCACGATGAACTGTTGATGAGCATAGCCGCGCAACGCGGAGAACCAGGTGCGCTCCGGCATCCGGCGCAGCGCGAGCACGGTCGCGCGGGGCTTCTCGCCCGGCCTGACGGTGTACATGGCCTCGCTGACGACCCCGGGCAGGGTGCCGCCCTTGGTGCCGATGCGGAGCGTGGCCGGGTCGGCCCCGGGCAGGCGCATCGGCCACTCCAGGTGCTTGCGCGCGGTCGGGTCCTTGCTCAGCCGGGCGAGCACGTCCCGGAGCACCCCGGGCCGGATCCGGGTGACGGTGTCGACCCAGGCGGCCTGCGCGGCGTAGTCCGGCAGCGTGGGCGTCACCGGCCTGCCCGCCTTGACGTGGTCCCTGAGGCAGACGTCCGCGGGGAGCCGGCAGCCCGCGAAGGCGCGCAGGATCTCGCCGTTGATCGTGCCGACCGGAGTCTTGGCGATCTTACGCAGCGTCTCCGGCCCGAGGCGGTCGCGCAGCAGGTCGGCCGCGGCGTTGTCGCTCTCCTCGATCATGGCCGAGACGACCTGGTCGAGCATGACGGTCGCGCCGGGCTTGAGCCGGTTCAGCGCGGCCTCGTGCGCGCCTCCGTCGGTCCCGGGCACGTGGTAGGCGTTCCACCGGCTCACCGGCACCCGCTCCCCCGGGTCGATCCTCCCGCGCCGCACCCCGTCGGCGTACGCGGCGAGATGGATGACCTTGATCGCCGACGCCACCGGGGCGAGCCGTCCGGCGTTGTGGGCGATCCCGTCGCTCACCAGGGCAACGTCGCGCGGGTGGGCCTTGATGTAGGCGAGCACGGCCTCGACGTCGTCGAGCTCCCCGGGGGCGGCGGCCCCCGCGGCCGGGGCGGTCGCCGGAATGGTCAGGGTCGCGATCAGCAGGGCACTGAGGAAGGCGTTCATGCGCCCACCATATGTCGATATTCCGAAATTTCAAGTTTCCAGAGAAACTTCCCGACAGATCGGCGGCGCGACGCGGTCCGTGTTCGCCTGGACGACCCGTCTCGGCGGGCCGTACCGGATCATCGAAAAAGCGCCGATGCGCGTGGGGTCACGCGCACCGGCGCTTTCGCGGGCCTGGAGGGCTACAGCAGCGAGTCGATGGCGACCGCGAGGAAGAGCAGGGCCAGGTAGGCGTTGGACAGGTGGAAGAAGCGCATCGGGCGCAGCGCGACGCCGGTGAGCCCGGCGTTGACCCGGCCGAGCAGGCGGTGCGCCTCCCACAGGATGGCGCCGCCGAGCACGGCCGCGGTGACGATGTAGAACGGCGTGGTGTTCGCCAGCGGCCACAGCAGCAGCGAGCACAGCACGGTCGCCCAGGTGTACAGGACGCTCTCCATGGCGACGCGGCGGTCGCTCGCGACGACGGGGAGCATCGGGACCTTGGCGGCCGCGTAGTCCTCCCGGTAGCGCATCGCGAGGGTCCAGGTGTGCGGCGGCGTCCAGAAGAACACGACGCCGAACAGGACCAGGGGCGCCCAGTCGAGGCGGCCGGTGATGCCGGCCCAGCCGATCATGACGGGCATGCAGCCGGCGATGCCGCCCCAGACGACGTTCTGCGTGGTGCGCCGCTTGAGCAGGATCGAGTACACCAGCACGTAGTAGAGGATCGCCGCCAGGGCCAGGCCGCCCGCGAGCCAGTTGACCGACAGGCCGAAGCCGACGGTGGACAGCACGCCCAGCACGAGGCCGAAGATCAGGGCACCGCGCGGGGAGACCTGGTGGCGGGCGAGGGGGCGGCGACGGGTGCGGCGCATGCGCGCGTCGATGTCGCGATCGATATAGCAGTTGAAGACGTTCGCGCTGGCGGCGGAGAGCGTGCCGAACACCAGCGTCGCCAGGGCCGTCCACAACGGCGGGAACCCGTCGGCGGCGAGGAACATCACCGGCAGGGTCGTGATGAGCAGCAGTTCGATGATCCGCGGCTTGGTCAGCGCGACGTACGCCCCTACCACCCCGGCCAGGGAGCGCCGCGAGCCGGCGACCATCGAGTCGAGCGGCTCCAGGCCGGCCATCGAGTGCTTGTTAGTCAGGACCGTCAAGGCGCGTCCAGTGGGTGCGGGGTCAACGCGTAACCTCGTGTTTTGGAGCGGATTCATGCTTGCGGGGGGCTATGCCTCAAGCCCGGGAACTCACTGTAGCCGTGTGGGTGGCCGGGTCCGCACGTGACCCGGGCGAAGACCCGATATGGGCCGTGTTTTCCCTGTTCAGCGCGATGAAGTCGGTTGCGGCGAGGGTCAGGCGAGGGTACGGCGCGGCCGGCGGGCCCCGTGCGGAGGCGGGCCGCGCGGGCATGCCAGAAACGCCCCGATGCGGCACCCCCGGACATCGCCTGAACGCCGCCGGAATACCGCCGAAGATCGCGACGCTGAACGAGTGCGCCGGGACCCGTCCGGATCAGGGGCGGGGCGCGTACCACCGGGTAGGGCAACGGAAACCGCGCCTAACCGGTGTCAGCGCCTCGGTGTGCGCGCGAACCTACTAGGGTCGCGTATGGGCGGGGACGCATACCCGGCGCCATACCCTAACGACCAGATCTGGAGATCGAGCAGTTGAGCAGCGAACTCGTGCCGACCCTGGAGTGGAGCGACCTCGATCGCCGAGCCGTCGACGTCGTACGCGCCTTGGCGATGGACGCAGTGGAGAAGGCGGGCTCCGGGCATCCGGGCACCGCGATGAGCCTCGCCCCGGCGGCGTACCTGTTGTTCCAGCGTACGATGCGTCACGACCCGACCGACCCCACGTGGCCGGGTCGTGACCGATTTGTGCTTTCTTGTGGCCATTCGAGCCTTACTCTCTACATTCAGCTTTATCTGTCCGGATACGGCCTGACGCTCGACGACATCAAGGCGCTGCGCCAGTGGGACAGCCGCACCCCGGGCCACCCCGAGTACGGCCACACGGCCGGCGTGGAGACCACCACCGGCCCGCTCGGCCAGGGCATCGGCAACGCGGTGGGCATGGCGATGGCGGCGCGGCGCGAGCGCGGCCTGTTCGACCCGGACGCCGCGCCGGGCACCAGCCCGTTCGACCACATGATCTGGTGCTTCGTCTCCGACGGCGACATCCAGGAGGGCATCAGCCACGAGGCGAGCGCGCTCGCCGGGCACCAGAAGCTGGGCAACCTCGTCGTCGTCTACGACGACAACCGCATCTCCATCGAGGACGACACCACGATCGCCCTGTCGGAGGACGTCGGCAAGCGCTACGAGGCGTACGGCTGGCAGGTGCTCACCGTCGACTGGACCGAGGGCGGCGGCTACCACGAGGACGTGCGGAAGCTGCACGAGGCGCTGGAGGCCGGGCGGGCCGAGACCGAGCGGCCCACGCTGATCAAGCTGCGCACCATCATCGGCTGGCCGGCTCCGAACAAGCAGAACACCGGAAAGATCCACGGCTCCGCGCTCGGCGCCGACGAGGTGGCCGCGACCAAGCGCGTGCTGGGCATGAACCCCGACGTCAGCTTCGACGTACCTGCCGATGTGCTTGACCATGCCCGCGGCGTCGCCGAGCGGGGCCGCCGGGCGCACGCCGAGTGGGCCAAGTCGTACGAGAGCTGGCGCGCCGCCAACCCCGAGCGCGCCGCCGAGTTCGACCGCATCTCCGCGCGCAGGCTGCCGGCCGGGTGGACCGACGCGCTGCCGACGTTCGAGCCCGGCAAGGCGGTGGCGACCCGGGTGGCCTCCGGCGAGGTGCTGTCCGCGCTCGCGCCGGTGCTGCCGGAGCTGTGGGGCGGCTCCGCCGACCTGGCCGGCAGCAACAACACGACGATGAAGGGCGAGCCGTCGTTCATCCCCGAGGAGTTCCAGACCAAGGCGTTCCCGGGCGGGCCGTACGGGCGCACGCTGCACTTCGGCATCCGCGAGCACGGCATGGGCGCCATCCTCAACGGCATCGCGCTGCACGGCGGCACCCGGCCGTACGGCGGCACGTTCCTGGTGTTCAGCGACTACATGCGCCCCGCGGTGCGGCTCGCCGCGCTGATGAAGCTCCCGGTGATCTACGTGTGGACGCACGACTCGATCGGCCTGGGCGAGGACGGCCCGACCCACCAGCCGGTCGAGCACCTGTGGTCGCTGCGCGCCATCCCCGGCCTGGACGTGGTGCGCCCGGCCGACGCGAACGAGACCGCGGCCGCCTGGCGCACGGTGCTGGAGCACACCGACCGCCCGGCCGCGCTCGCGCTGTCCCGGCAGAACCTGCCGGTGTACGCGGGCACCGGCGACGCGACGAAGGTCGCCAAGGGCGGCTACATCCTCGAGGACGCGTCCACCGGGCAGCCGAGCGTGATCCTCATCGCCACCGGCAGCGAGGTGGAGCTCGCCGTCGAGGCCCGCAAGATCCTCGAGGCCGAGGGCGTCCCCACCCGGGTGGTGTCGATGCCCTGCGTGGAGTGGTTCCACGCCCAGGACGCCGCCTACCGGCAGACGGTGCTGCCCCCGTCGGTGCGCGCCCGCGTCGCCGTGGAGGCGGGAATCGGCCTGGGTTGGCGGGAGTTCGTAGGGGAAGAGGGGCAGGTGGTCAGCTTGGAGCACTTCGGTGCGTCGGCGCCGTACAAGACCCTCTTCACGCAGTTCGGTTTCACCCCCGAGCGGGTCGTGGCCGCGGCCAAGGCCAGCCTGGCCAAGACGGGGGCCGACAAGGGCGAGACAACCGGGAACTGAGGAACGAGCATGAGTGACAACCTGAAAGCCCTCTCCGCCCAGGGTGTGTCCATCTGGCTGGACGACATCAGCCGCGACCGCCTGCGCACCGGCAACCTCGAGAAGCTCATCAAGGAGAAGGAGGTCGTGGGCGTCACCTCCAACCCCACGATCTTCGCGGCGGCGCTGAGCAAGGGCGACGCCTACAGCGAGCAGCTGCACGACCTGGCGCTGCGCGGCGTCGACGTGGGCGAGGCGGTGCGGGCGATCACCACCTACGACATCCGCTGGGCGTGCGACGTGCTCAACCGGGTCTACGTGGACAGCGGCGGCAAGGACGGCCGGGTGTCGATCGAGGTGGACCCGCGGCTCGCCCGGGACACCGAGCGCACCGTCGCCGAGGCCCGCGCGCTGTGGTGGATGGTGGACCGGCCCAACCTGATGATCAAGATCCCGGCGACCGTCGAGGGCCTGCCCGCGATCACCCGGGCGCTGTCGGAGGGCATCAGCGTCAACGTCACGCTGATCTTCTCCCTCGACCGCTACAAGGCCGTGCTGGAGGCGTGGCTGGACGGCCTGGAGGCCGCGCAGCGGGCCGGCCGGGACCTGAGCACGATCGAGTCGGTGGCGTCGTTCTTCGTCAGCCGCGTGGACACCGAGATCGACAAGCGGCTGGAGAAGATCGGCACGCCGGAGGCGCTCGCGCTGCGCGGCAAGGCCGCCGTCGCCAACGCCCGGCTGGCGCACGCGGCGTTCGAGGACTGCGTGAACACGCCGCGCTGGGAGGCGCTGCGCGCCGCCGGCGCCCAGCCGCAGCGCCCGCTGTGGGCCTCCACCGGCGTGAAGAACCCCGACTACTCCCCCACCCTGTACGTCGACGAGCTGGTCACCCGCGGCACGGTCAACACGATGCCGGAGAAGACCATCGACGCCGTCGCCGAGAAGGGCCGGATCACCGGCGACACGGTGCGGGACAACTACGAGGACGCCTACGACGTCATGGCGCGGCTCAAGCAGGTCGGCGTCGACTACGACGACGTGGTCCGGGTGCTTGAGGAGGAGGGCGTGGAGAAGTTCGAGGCCTCCTGGAACGAGCTGCTCGAGACCGTGGCCGGGGAGCTGAGGAAGGCCTGACCGCCGGCGGGCCACCGCGACCCGCGAACCTCCGCAAGCACGCGAAATCCGCGCACTAGAGGGGAAACATGAATACGTCGGTAACGTTCGGCGACGACGCCGTCGCCGCGCTCGCCGGGGAGACGGCCGCGAAACTGGCCGCCGAGGGGGTGCCGGCGGCGCTCGCGGCCGGCGCGGCCGGCCTGTGGGGCCCTGATGCCGAGCCGGAGGCGTCCATCCGCCTGGGCTGGCTCACCCTGCCGAACACCAGCCGGGAGCTTCTCCCGCAGCTTCGCGACCTGGTCGGCACGGTCCGCGAGCGCGGCCTCGACCACGTCGTGCTCGCCGGAATGGGCGGCTCGTCCCTCGCCCCCGAGGTCATCTGCGCGACCGCCGACGTCCCGCTGACCGTCCTCGACACCACCGACCCCGACCAGGTGCGCCGCGCCCTCGCCGACCGCCTCGACCGCACGGTCGTGGTGGTGGCGAGCAAGAGCGGCGGCACGATCGAGACCGACAGCCACCGCCGCGTCTACGAGCAGGCGTTCCGCGACGCCGGCATCGACCCGGCCGAGCGCATCGTCGTCGTCACCGACCCGGGCTCGCCGCTGGAGGCGGCGGCCCGGGAGGCCGGCTACCCGGTGGTGCTCGCCGACCCGAACGTCGGCGGGCGCTACAGCGCGCTGAGCGCGTTCGGCCTGGTGCCGAGCGCGCTGGCGGGCGCGGACGTGGAGAAGCTGCTCGACGACGCGGCCGAGGTGCTGCCGCTGCTCGCCGCGGACGAGGGCAACCCGGGCCTGGAGCTCGGCGCCGCGCTCGGCGCGCTGGCCCTCGCCGGGCGGGACAAGCTGCTGCTCGAGGACAGCCTGTCCGACATCAACGGCCTGCCCGACTGGATCGAGCAGCTGATCGCCGAGTCCACCGGCAAGCAGGGCAAGGGCATCCTGCCGGTGGTGGGCGCCGACCCGACCGGGGCGCGCGACGAGTTCGTGGTGAACATCGGCCCGGAGGGCGCCACCCGGGTCGAGGGTCCGCTCGGCGCGCAGTTCCTGGTGTGGGAGTACGCGACCGCGATCGCCGGCCGGGTGCTCGGCATCAACCCGTTCGACCAGCCGAACGTGGCCGAGTCGAAGGAGAACACCTCCCGCATCCTCGCCGAGGCGGGCGACGACGGCCCGCTGCCGACCGGCGCGCCGGCGCTCGTCGACGGCCCGGTCGAGGTGTACGGCGAGGTGCCGGGCGGCGGGGCGAAGAACCTCGCGGACGTGCTCACCGCGCTGCTGCACGCCGTCCCGGAGGACGGCTACCTCGCGGTCATGGCGTACCTGGACCGCTGGTCCGCGTTCGACGCGCCCACCGGCGAGGACGCCTCGCTGGAGGAGCTGACCGAGGCCTGGCAGGCGAACGACCCGGCGACGCTGCGCGCCCTGCTCGCGGTGCGGACCGACCGGCCGATCACCTTCGGGTGGGGGCCGCGGTTCCTGCACTCGACCGGGCAGTACCACAAGGGCGGGCCGCAGAACGGGGTGTTCCTCCAGGTCACCGGGGCCGTGTCGGACGACATCCCGGTCCCGGGCAAGCCGTACACGCTGGGGCGGCTGCAGCTCGCCCAGGCGCTCGGCGACTTCGGGGCGCTGACCGGGCGGGGCCGCCCCGCCGTACGCCTCCACCTGACCGACCGGGCGGCGGGCATCGCCCACCTGCTCGCCGTCGCACAGGAGCTGTGATGAACGATCAACCGCACGAGGGCGAGCTGCCGCCGGGCCCCGAGGAGGCGCCCGGCGCGCGGGAGCACGCCTCCGGCTTCGTGGCGCCGCAGGACGCGGGCCGTACCGGCGACGCGGAAGGGCACGCGCAGGGGCACGGAGAAGGGCACCCCGGGGGGCACTCTGGGGGACCCTCTGAGGGACTCGCCGAGGGGCACGGCGTGGTGCCCGCGGAGGAGTCGTGGACGGTGGCCTCCGCGGTGGCCGGGGTGTCGACGAGCGAGACCGTGGCGGCGGCGAACCCGCTGCGGGACCCGCGGGACAAGCGCCTGCCGCGGGTGGCGGGGCCGTGCGTGCTGGTGCTGTTCGGCGTCACCGGCGACCTCGCCAAGCGCAAGCTGCTGCCGGCGATCTACGACCTGGGCAACCGGGGGCTGCTGCCGCCCGGCTTCTCCCTCGTCGGGTTCGCCCGCCGGGAGTGGTCGCACCAGGACTTCGCGAAGGTGACGCACGACGCGGTGAAGGAGCACGCGCGCACCCCCTTCCGCGAGGAGGTCTGGAACCAGCTCCGCGAGGGCATCCACTTCGTGCAGGGCGAGTTCCACGACGACGGCGCGTTCGACGCGCTGGCGATGGCGCTGAAGGAGATCGACGAGACCCGGGGCACGGGCGGCAACTACGCCTTCTACCTGTCGGTCCCGCCGAAGTACTTCCCGACGGTGATCCAGCAGCTCAAGCGCACCGGCCTGGCGCACTCCCCCAACCCGTCGTCGTGGCGCCGGGTCGTCATCGAGAAGCCGTTCGGCCACGACCTGAAGTCGGCGCAGGAGCTGAACGCGATCACGGACGCGGTGTTCCCGCCGTCGTCGGTGTTCCGCATCGACCACTATCTGGGCAAGGAGACCGTCCAGAACATCATGGCGCTGCGGTTCGCCAACAATCTGTTCGAGCCGCTGTGGAACCGCGGGTTCATCGACCACGTGCAGATCACGATGGCCGAGGACATCGGCATCGGCGGCCGGGCGGGCTACTACGACGGCATCGGCGCGGCCCGCGACGTCATCCAGAACCACCTGCTGCAGCTCCTCGCGCTGATCGCGATGGAGGACCCGGTGTTCTTCGACGCGGACGCGCTGCGCCGGGAGAAGGAGAAGGTGCTCAAGGCGGTACGGCTGCCGCACGACCTGGCGCTCGGCACCGCCCGCGGCCGGTACGCGGCCGGCTGGCAGGGCGGCCAGCCCGTGCGCGGCTACCTGGACGAGGAGGGCATCCCGCAGGACTCGATCACCGAGACGTACGCGGCGATCAAGCTGGAGGTGGCGAACCGGCGCTGGGCCGGGGTGCCGTTCTACCTGCGCACCGGCAAGCGGCTGGGCCGCCGCGTGACCGAGGTGGCGCTGGTGTTCCAGCGGGCCCCGCACCTGCCGTTCAGCGCCACCGACACCGAGATCCTCGGCCAGAACGCGCTGGTCATCCGGGTGCAGCCGGACGAGGGCATCACGGTGCGGTTCGGCTCGAAGGTGCCGGGCACGGCGATGGAGGTGCGAGACGTCACGATGGACTTCGCCTACGGCGAGTCGTTCATCGAGTCGTCGCCGGAGGCGTACGAGCGGCTGCTGCTGGACGTGCTCATCGGCGACCCGCCGCTGTTCCCGCACCAGCAGGAGGTCGAGCTGTCCTGGAAGATCCTCGACCCGATCGAGGAGTTCTGGGCGAAGCAGGGGCCGCCGGAGGACTACCCGGCCGGCTCGTGGGGCCCGCCGTCGGCCGACGCGCTGATGGCCCGCGACGGCCGCGCGTGGAGGCGGCTGTGACGGCGACGACCGGCCACCGACACGACCGGATCGACCCGCGGCGCCGCGTCCCGTCCGGGCGTGTCCCCGCGCCGCGGGAACAGGAGGGGCTGTGACGAGCTTCATGCTCTCTTCGACGACCGCGTCGAAGATCGACTCGCATCTGACGATGTTGCGGCACCAGATGGGCGCCCCCGCGATCGGCATGGTGCTGACGCTGGTCGTGGTGACCGACGAGAGCCGCCAGTACGACGCGGTGCGCGCGGCCACCGAGGCGGCGCGGGAGCACCCGTCCCGCATCCTGGTGGTGATCAACCGCGACCTCGACGAGGCCACCCGCCTCGACGCCGAGATCCGCATGGGCGAGTCCACGCCGGGCGAGGTGGTGCTGCTGCGCCTGTACGGCGAGCTCACCGACCACGCCGACTCGGTGGTCAGCCCGCTGCTGCTGCCCGACACGCCGGTGGTGGCCTGGTGGCCGGCCGACTCCCCCGACTTCCCGTCGAAGGACCCGATCGGCGCGCTCGCCCAGCGCCGCATCACCGACGCCAAGACCTGCCCGGACCCGGTGCGCGCCATCAAGACCCGGGCGAACGGCTACGTGCCGGGCGACACCGACCTGGCCTGGACGCGCCTCACCCCGTGGCGCAGCCTGCTCGCCGCCTCGTTCGACCAGCCGGTCGGCGAGGTGACCGAGGGCCTGGTCGAGGGCGCGACCGGCAACCCCAGCGCGTGCCTGCTCGCGGCCTGGCTCTCCGAGCGGCTCGGCGCGCCGATCAAGGTGACCGAGTCGGCCGGTCCCGGCCTCACCGCGGTGCGGCTGGCCGTGCCGGGGGGCGAGATCGCCGTCACCCGCAACGACGCCCGCCTGGCGTCGCTGCACCGCCCCGGCCAGCCGGAGCGGCACGTCGCGCTCGCCCGCCGCCCCACCTCCGAGCTGCTCGCCGAGGAGCTGCGCCGGCTCGACCCCGACGACGTGTACGCCTCGGCGATCAAGTGGCTGGCGAGGGTGTCGCTGTGAGCACGCCCACGGTCGTCGTCCACCGGGACGCCGAGGTCCTCGCCAAGGCCGTCGCCGCCCGCCTGATCACCCGCCTGGTCGACGCCCAGTCCGCCAAGGGCTCGGCGTCGATCGTGCTCACCGGCGGCACGGTCGGCATCGCCACCCTCGCCGCCGTCGCCGCCACCCCGGCGCACGCGGCCGTGGACTGGCGCAACCTCGACGTCTGGTGGGGCGACGAGCGCTACCTCCCCGCCGGCGACCCCGAGCGCAACGAGACCGGCGCCCGCGAGGCCCTGCTCGACCACATGGACCTCGACCCCGCCCGGGTGCACCCCATGCCGTCCGCCGACTCGGGCCTGACCCCCGAGGAGGCCGCCCAGTCCTACGCGGACGAGCTGCGCCGCGCGTCCCGCCCCGAGGACCACGGCCCGGTCCCGTGCTTCGACCTGCTCCTGCTCGGCATGGGCCCGGACGCCCACGTGGCGTCCCTGTTCCCCGGCATGCCCGCCCTGTACGACGAACGCCCCGTCGTCGCCGTGCACGGCGCCCCCAAGCCGCCGCCGACCCGCCTGTCCCTGACCATGCCGACGATCCACGCGGCCCGCCAGGTCTGGGTGGTCGCGGCGGGCGCCGAGAAGGCGGGGGCCGTACGCCTCGCCCTCTCCGACGCCGGCCCGATCCAGGTCCCGGCGGCGGGCGCCCGCGGCCGCCAGGAGACCCTGTTCCTCCTCGACCGCGCCGCGGCGAGCAAGATCCCCCCGGGGCTGGTGCGCCCGGCCTCCCCCTGATCGTCGAGCCGACCGGAAGGCCGCGGGCGCGAAAGCCCGCGGCCTTTTCATTTGCCCGCCGCGGGAGACGGCTCGCTGCGCACAACAATCCGAGGAAATATCGGATAAATCCACCCGATTGCCGCCTTATCCCAGAATATTTGCCAGGAAAAGCACGGCACATTTCGTTGCCGATCTCGCACTGGTTGACAGGCGGACATTGGGCATCGAATGGGAAGTTCTCCTCCACACAGTTTTTGCGCCCCGCAGCGCTCCCGGACATGCCGCGTTCGGACGCTTTCTGCCGAGGGGACAACTGCGCGGGCACCCCGGTCCCGGGCTGCGTCGGATAGCCCGGGACACGGGGATTCGCCTACCGCACCGCCTCGACGCGCGCCGGGACGTGCTTGTGCCAGGGGGTTCCGGCGTGCGGGTCGCGGTCCTCGGCGGAGGTGAGCTCGTTCGGCGGGGCGCCGGTGACGACGGGGCGGCCGGATTCGTCCGGGTAGGCGAGGCCGAGGCCGTTCGGCAGGCTGATGTGGCCGGGCCGCATCGCGTCGGTGAGCTCGGCGACGGCCTCGACGCTGCCGCGCCTGGTGGTGACGCGGACGGTGCTGCCGGTGTCGATGCCGAGGTCGGCGGCGTCCTTGGGGCTGATGCGCAGGACGCCGGAGGCGTCGCGGCGGCGCCAGGCCGGGTCGCGGTAGATGGTGTTGGCGGTGAAGGCCCGGCGTTCGCCCGCGGAGAGCACGAAGGGGTACGCGGGGTCGGTGGCCGGGCCGTCGCCGAGGGCGGCGATCTCGGCGAGCAGGTCGGGGATGGCGAGGTGGATCTTGCCGTCCGGGGTGCCGACGCGGTGCAGGTCTTCGGGCTCGTCGACGGCGTAGACGACGCCGTGCGGGCTGTTCAGGATCGCGTCGAAGAGGTTCTCGCCGAGTTCCAGGCCCTCGCCGGTGATGCCGGCGCGCCGTACGGCGTCGGGGTGGGCGGCGGCGACCTTGTGCGCGAGGGGCCAGATCGAGGCGGCGGCGGCCGCGCCGTGCGGGAGGGTGGGGCCGAGGGTGCGGTAGAGGACCACCGGGGCGATCTTGGCGAGGACCGGGTCGGCGGTGACGGCCTGGAAGAACGCGGCGGCGAACTCGGCGCGGCCGCGCGCGGCCGCCTCGTGCAGGGGCGTCAGGTCGGGGACGACGCCGAGGGCCTCGCAGAGACGGGCGTGGATCTCGGGCTCGGGCAGCAGGTCCGCGCCGGGGGGCGGGTCGAGCAGGGGGCGGCGCAGGTGGAAGTGGTTCGCCGGGGTCTCCCTGCCGAAGAACGTCGCCTCCCACTTCTCGAACTGGGTGGGGGCGGGCAGCACGTAGTCGGCGAGGCGGGCGGTCTCGGTCATCGCGACGTCGATGACCACCAGCAGGTCCAGGGCGCCGAGGGCCTCGCGCATGCGCGGCGAGTCGGCGAGGGAGTGGGCCGGGTTCGCCGCGTCGACGATCATGGCGCGGTAGCGGGCCGGGTGGTCGGTGAGGATCTCCTCGGCGATCACGTTGGACGGGACCAGCCCGGCGATGATGCGGGCGCCGGCGACAGGGCTGAAGCGGTCGCGCTTGGCGGTCCAGTGCGAGGGGGCCGCGAGCCGGGCGAGCATGATCGGCGGGTTGTTGGTGCCGATCCGGCCGAAGTTGCCGGTCAGCAGGTAGAGGAGGGCGTCGAGGTAGCTGTTGACCGTGGAGTGCAGGTTCATCTGGACGCCGAGGTCCTCGTACACGGCGACGCTCGCGGCGGCGGCGATGCGGCGGGCGGTGCCGCGCAGCAGCCCCTCCGGCACGCCCGATATCTCGGCGTATTTGGCGATCGGCACCTTGCCGAGGACGGCGATCACCTCGTCGAGGCCGACGGCGTGCTCGTCGAGCCACTCGCGGGCGATGAGGTCCTCCTGCACCAGGGTGCCGGCGAGGGCGGCGAGCAGCCAGGCGTCCGTGCCGGGGCGGGGCGCCAGGTGGATGTCGGCGATCTCGGCGGTCTCGGTGCGCCGGGGGTCGATCACGATCAGGCAGCGGGACGGGTCCCGGGAGATCTCCCGCAGGGTGGGCCGGGCGCGCGGGAGGCCGTGCGACTGCCAGGGGTTCTTGCCGATGAACAGGGCGACCTCGCAGTGTTCGAAGTCGCCGGTGGCGATGTCGCCGAACATCTGGTCGTTCACCCAGAACATGCCGGTCTTCTCCTGGGCGAGCGCGTTGGAGCGGTACTTGGCGCCGAGCGCCCGCATGACCGCGCCGCCGTACGAGCCGCCGAGGTGGTTGCCCTGCCCGCCGCCGCCGTAGTAGAAGATCGTCTCCCCGCCCGCGGCGTCGCGTACCGCCGCCAGCCGTTCGGCCACCTCGGCGATCGCGGTGTCCCAGCCGACGCGTTCGAAGGTGCCGTCCGGGCGGCGGCGCAGCGGGTGGGTGAGCCGGTCGGCGCCGTTCTGGTAGTGGTCGAGCCGGAGCGGCTTCTCGCAGGTGTAGCCCCGGGAGACCGGGTGCGCCTTGTCGCCGCGGATCCGGGCCAGCCGCCTGCCCTCCACCGTGACCTCGATGCCGCAGTTGCACTCGCACAGTACGCAGGCGGTCGGTCGCCACTCTCCAGCCATCGAGCCTCCCCGGGCATCTGAATCCACTTTCCGAACTCAGGGTAGAGCATGACAGAAGGTTTGTCTGCTCTCGGGTGTGCGTACTCCTGCCGTGCCCCGGGGGTGTGCCGGAAGGTCGGGGCGTGACGGAATCGCCGGGGCCGGTCATGCGGAGGGTCCGGTTCGGCATGATCGATCCCACTGCGCGGCAATGAATGGACATTCGCCGCACGGCGGTTCCGATGTCCTCGTACGGCGGCCGCCTATTCTGCGACGCGGGCAATGGAGATCATTCCGCCCGAGCGGCGCCAACACCTGGGGGTCGTACGGCGGGCGGACACGGCCGGGCGGGAGGCCCGGCGTCGGCACGGGCCGCAGGGCCGCCGCTTCACACGGGAGGTACGACGATGTCTCCGGATCGGGACACGAGCCGGGTGACACCCCCGCTTCCGTCCACGCCGCAGGGGCGACGGGGCGCGCGGACGCGGCCGGGCGGCGTGTTCTCCGCTCTGGCGGCCACGGCCCTGCTCGCCACCGTGCCCGCGTTGTCCGGGGTCGCCGCCGGGCCCTCCGCGGGCGCCGCGGGCACTCCCACCGAGCCGCCCGCGGCATCGCCTTCCGGATCGCCCTCGGAGTCGCCCGAGGCGGTGGACGCGACCGAGCCGGCCGACGCGTCGCCCACGCCCGAGACGTCGGATGCCTCGCCGATCGGCGATCCCGCGGCGTCCGAGGCGCCCGGAACGGACGGGAGCCCCGCCCCGATCGACGGCGCCGCCGAGGAGGAGGACGAGGAGGAGGCGGAGCTTGAGGGGCCGGTGGACGTGACGCTCACCCGCCTCGGCGTGGACCCGTTCGTGGATGGGGACGGCGCGCACCAGAGCGTGGCGGAGGTCGACGGCTTCCATTTCGGGTCGACCATCGTCGCCGTGGGCCAGGCCGGGCCGTACGCGGACGGGGGCGCGTCCGCCGTCGTCTTCGCCACCTCCGGCGACAACGGCGTCACGTGGACGCGCGGGGTGCTGCCGGGGCTGACCCGGGCGCGGGGCGGGCCGTACGAGCGGGTGGGCCACCCCGTGGTGAGCTTCGACGCGCGGCACGAGACCTGGCTGGTGAGCAGCCTGGCGTTCGACGTCACCGGGAGCGGGGTACGCGCCGTCGGCGTCGTGGTGAGCCGGTCCACGGACGGCGGGCACACCTGGAGCGCGCCGGTCCTGGTGGGCGCCGGGGACGACCCCGCCGGGATCGGGATCGCCTGCGACAACACGCCGTCGAGCCCGTTCCACGGAACCTGCTACAGCCGGTGGAGCGACCGCGGCGCGGAGAACCGCCTCAAGATCTCCCGGTCCCCGGACGGCGGGCGCACCTGGCACCCCGCGGCGGAGACCGGCGACCGCGCCTCCGGCATCGGCGGGCGGCCGGTGGTGCAGCGCGACGGCACCGTGATCGTGCCGGTCCGCGGCCTCGGCCGCATCCGCTCCTTCCGCTCCACGGACGGCGGGACGACGTGGCGGGCGACGGTGCCCGTCGCGGACGTACGCGAGCACGACGCGAGCCCGGGCACGGCCGAGCCGCCGGCGGCGGGCATCGACGCGGCCGGGCGGGTGTACGTGGTGTGGCGGGACTGCCGCTTCCGGGACGGGTGCACGGCCGATGACATCGTCATGAGCACCTCCACGAACGGGAACGACTGGGGGCCGGTGACCCGCGTCACGGGCGGCCGGGGCGATCACTTCGGGGCGGGCATCGGGGTGGATCGTTCGACGTCGGCCGGGTCCGCCAGGCTCGCGGTCGTCTACCACCGCCGTCCCGGCTCCGGCTGCGCGCCCGAGACGTGCCGGATCACGGTCGAGTACGTCAGCTCGCACGACGGCGGCGCGTCCTGGTCGCACCCGATCCGGCTCGCCGGGCCGATGCGCCCGGCCTGGCTCGCCGGCACGGCCGAGGCCCGGGCGACGGGCGGCCGCGTCGCCGTGTCCGTCGTGCCCGGCGGGAACGCCTTCCCCGTCTTCTCGTCCGCGACGGCCAACGCGGGCACGAGGTTCGCCCAGCACATGTTCACCGTCGCCGGCGGCCTCCCGATCAGCGGCGGCACGCGGCCGGCCGAGGCCGAGGCCGTTCCGGCGGGCGCGCTTCCCGCCCCCGGTTGATCTTCGTCTCGCGGGTCCGGCAGGCGGTGCGGCTGTGCGTGGGGCGACGCACGATGCGGCGGTGGACTGGCATAGCATGACTCCCGATCGCCGCTGGAAGGCCTGACAAGCCCCTCGAACAGGAAAGGCAACATGAGCGAGCACAAGGAAAGCCACCTCGGTCGGCCCAAGTCATGGATCGCGGTCGCCGTGATCTTCGCCGGGTTCCTGATCGGCGGTTACGCGCTGACGACCGGTCCGAACTGGCCGCTGTTCTGGGCCGGCGGTCTGGGACTGTGTGTCCTCGGCGGCATCATCGGCCTCATCGTCGACATCTACAGCGACGTGATCCTGGACAGGCCGCGCGTGACCCCCGCGCAGCCGGTGAAGTCCCGCTGACACCTTCGCCACCGGCCGCCCGGCCTTCGAGCGTGTGAGGGGCGGCCGGGTCACTCCTCGACCGAGCGGCGGGCCTCATCCGCCCGGCGGCGCAGCGTGGCCGCCTGCCTGCGCGCCTTGGCCTCGTCCCGGCGTACGACGGCGAGGCGGCGTTCCGCGTCCGCCAGTTCCCGGCGGGCGGCCGACAGCCGGACCTCCAGCTCGCCGACGAGCTCCGCCCGCCGCCGATGCTCCTCCTCCGCCCGGGCCAGCTCGGCCTGCCATTCCGCGTGCTCCCGCTCGGCCTCCGCGGCGGCCCGCTCGGCGTCCTCCGCCACCCTGCGCCGCCGATCCCGCCCGGCGGCCCGCCGCTCCCCCTCGCCCGGCTCCGATGCACCGCCCTCCGGCACGGCCGCCGACCCCCGCCGCCCGCCCGCCTTCTTCGCGGCCCTCGCGTCCGCCCTTCTCTTCTCGCCAGGCCGGACCGCATCCGCGCCTCCTGTGGACGCGGCCTCCTCGCCACCCTCCGCTCGCCCTGCCAGGCCCGCCTTCCTCGCCGCGTCCGGCTCGGCACCGCGCGACGAGGTCCCCCGCGCGTCGTTCTCCTTACGCCCCGCCCGGGCGGGCGTCTTCCGCGTTTTGCCCGCCTTGCCGGGCTCGGCGACATCCGCAGCGCCCTCCGCCGGGGCCTCGTCGCCAGGAGTACGCCTCCTGCGCCCCGTCCGCTCGGCGGCTTCCCCTCCCTCGCAGGCGTCCTGCGGCGGGGCCTCTTCCCCGGCCGTCCCGATGGCGGTGTCCGCCGTACCGCCGGTCTTGGAAGCGCCGCGCCGGGCGACGGGCGCCGGGGTGAAGCCGCTGTAGCTGAGCGCATGGGCGAGACGGCCCTGGCGTACCTGCTCGGCGGCGTCGGCGTCGACGAGGGCGGCGTCGAGGGTCTGTTCCGCCTCGGTCAGGGCGGCGCCCGACAGGGGGCGGCCGTGTTGTTCGGCGGTGCTCTTGAGGAGACGGGTCAGGCGGCCGGTCACGGCGGCGCGGCGGGCGGTGAGTTCGGTCAGGGCGGCCGCGTCCTGGTCGGCCCAGGCCCGCCGGAGCCGTTCGCCGAAGTCGAGGAGTTCGCCGAGCCGCAGCGGATGGTCGCGGGCGAGCCGGTTGACCGCCCACGCGGCCACGGTGGGTCTGCGCAGCGCGGCTATGGCGCGGGCCAGCGCGCGGTCGCCGGACCGCCGCGCCTGGCGGGCGAGTTCCGTGCGGGCCGCGACGAACTCCTCCGGCGCCAGGGCGTAGAGGCGGCCCGCCGCGTCGTCAAGATCCATCGGGGGTGAGATACCCAGATGCGCACGGCCGCACCGCCACGCTTTCCCGCCGCCGTGACGGCACGCCTCGCCGCGCGTCCGGCACGACCCGGCGGGCGCGTGACCCGGCCGGGCGGACCGGCGGCGAATCGGCCGCCGGTCTCCGGGCATCGCGCGACCACCTTCGCGGCGCCCGGAAACCGGTCGTCCGCCGGCGCGGCCACAGGAGACGAGGCGGCCGCGCCGGAGTCTCAGCCCGCCTCGGCGGCCGCCTCGGCCCGCGGCGCGGGAAGCGCCGGGGCGGGCAGCACGCCGACGGCGATGCGGGCGTCGATCAGGCCGGGGTCGTCGGTGTACGACAGGGTCGCGCCGAGGGACACCAGCAGGCGGCGCATGCGCGCGTTGTCGGAGAGCATCGCGGCCTTCACCTCGGCGAGGCCGAGGTCGCGGGCCGTCTGCAGCAGCGTGTTCGCCAGCGTGCGGCCGAGGCCGCGGCCCTGCCAGCGGTCCTCCACGAGCAGGGCGATCTCGCCGATGCCCGGCTCGGGGGTGAACATCAGGGTGGCGATCGCGACCACCTGCCCGTCGTGGCACGCCACCAGCGTGTGGCACCGGCTGCGGTCGCACAGCCGCTCGAACGCGCGCGGCGGCAGGGCGGGCATGGCGGTGAAGTAGCGGTACCGCCGGGTCTCCGGCGAGCAGCGTTCGTGCAGGTCGCGCACCGCCTCGCGGTACATCATCGTCAGCGGGCGAATCTGCACCTCGACGCCGTCGGCGAGCCGTACCGGGCGCTCGGAGCCGGCGGTCTGGTCGGCCGGCGGCTGGGCGAGGCGGACCAGCGCGGCGGCGCGGGCGGCCTCGGTGAGCGTGAACGGCAGGCCGGCGCGGCGCAGCCGTACCGCGCGGCGGGGCGCGACCGGCACGGTGAGCAGCGTCGGGTCGGGCAGGTCGCTCATCTCGGCGCCGTACACCCAGCGGGCGTCGTCGGCGCGCAGCAGTTCGGCGAGCACCTCGGGCAGCCGCCACGGCACGGCCCGCAGCCGGGCGGCGAGCAGCAGCACCCGGGTCGGCTCGTCGGTGAGCTCGTGGGCGGTGGCGGGGACCACCTGGACGCGCCGGCCGCCGGCCTGCTCGAGCGCGAGCCGTACGCTGTCGGTCGAGGCGGGGATGTCGGCGACGAACTCGTCGACCGTGCCGTCGGCGTCCGGGTGCACGCTCAGACCGAGGATGTTCCCTCCCTTGGCGGCGATGGCCGCGGCCAGCGAAGCCAACCGGCCCGGTCGTTCGTCCACCGTCGTGCGAATCCTCAGGAAACCCATGTCGTCTGAACACTCCCTCCATCCGCTCACAAGACTGCACGACCGCTGTTACGCGATTGCTACGCATGGGTGATCGCGCCGTTTCATCTGAAAACCATGTGAAAAAGGCCGATAGACAACGCATTCCGTTGCCATCTATCGATCACGTGACGGATAGAGCAGTATTGGTCTCATGACCACGCAAGTCCCGCTGGCCGACGACTTCGTCAACGGCGACGTCTCGTTCTGGTATCGCGCTATCGGCCTGCCCACCCCCGGCGACCCCCTCGACGGCGACCGCGACGCGGATGTGGCGATCGTCGGCGGCGGTTACACCGGCCTGTGGACCGCCTACTACCTGAAGAAGGCCGACCCGGGCCTGCGGGTCGTCGTCCTGGAGAAGGAGTTCGCGGGCTTCGGCGCGTCCGGGCGCAACGGCGGCTGGCTCACCGCCGACCTCGCCGGGTCCGCCGAGCGTTACGCCGCCACGCACGGCCGTGACGCCGCCGTACGGCTGCAGCGGGCCATGTTCGACACGGTCGACGAGGTGATCGCGGTCGCCAAGGACGAGGAGATCGACGCCGACATCGTCAAGAACGGCCTGTTCCACGTCGCCCGCAACGCCGCCCAGCAGGCGCGCATGCGCGAGCTCGTGGAAGGCGAGCGCGCGTGGGGCTGGGGCGAGGAGGACCTGCGCCTGCTCTCCCTCGACGAGTTCGACTCCCGGCTGCGCGTCGCCGGCGCCACCGGGGCATTCTGGACGCCGCACTGCGCCCGCGTCCAACCGGCGAAGCTCGCCCGCGGCCTCGCCGCCGCCGTCCGCCGCCTCGGCGTCGACCTCTACGAGCGCACGCCCGTCACCGAGATCGTCCCCGGCGAGGCCCGCACCGCCCGGGGCACCGTACGGGCCGCCCACGTCATCCGCGCCACCGAGGGCTTCACCGCGACGTTCCGCGCCACCCACCGCCAGTGGCTGCCGATGAACAGCTCCCTCATCGTCACCGAGCCGCTGCCCGCGGACGTGTGGGACGCCATCGGCTGGTCCGGCTGCGAACTCCTCGGCGACATGGCGCACTACTACATGTACGCCCAGCGCACCGCCGACGGCCGCATCGCGTTCGGCGGCCGCGGC
>Ga0164243_10003305_pt1 | contig 25910 bp, 24 predicted proteins | sample OricompcompostOP_FD_108781 | JGI IMG/M metagenome (GOLD analysis project Ga0164243, IMG submission 108781) | Organic Plus compost microbial communities from Emeryville, California, USA - Original compost - Organic plus compost (OP) | ecosystem: Engineered > Solid waste > Mixed feedstock >...
ATATGCTTCCGTGTCAAATCTTGTGGTAAGAAAGGGTGCGCCGTAATGAGCTGCCAGCTGTTCTACAAAAACATTATCCTGCTCACTTTCTTCGCCGCGCAACTGAAAATTGCAGTGCGCAATCACAAAATCGAACCCGGCTTCTTTGCACAATTTGCACAACACAACAGAGTCCACGCCGCCACTTACGGCCAGCAACAAGCGGTGGTTGCTGCTGAACAACTGGTGCTTATTAATGAAAGCAATAAATTCGTCGGATAAACTCATTCAATATGTCTGATGGTTTGAAGATGTTGTGCTGCAAATGTACTCATGAATCAATAGATCAATTCTTCATAGGCGCTGCGCAATTCGCCATAAGCATGTTGGTCACCCGCTTTTTTTGCGGCTTCCATACCCTTTTCATACCACTGCCGCGCAATATCGTTTTCTCCTGTTCGTTCCAGTAACTTCGCCAGGTGATAGTATGACCCGATATACGACGGATCGCGCGTGAGTATTGCTTCAAACAATGCACGGGCAGCGGCATCATCGCCCTGCTTGATATACTCCAGCGCCAGTGCATGCTGCAGAAAACTGTCCGATGGATGCTGTTGCAGGTATTCTTTCAGTTTATTGATCCGGTCCGTCATGATGTAAATAAAATTGGCAATAATTATCAAAATGTATCTTTACGGCGCTTATATTTGTAAATGTGTTGGTTGCATAAACAACTAACCATATGACCATGTAACCAGACCCCTTCCTCTTTGAAAAATACATGCCAATGAAAATATTAGTTTGTATCAGCAAAACGCCGGATACCACGGCAAAGATAGCCTTCACCGATAACAACACGAAGTTTGCACAGGATGGCGTACAGTGGATCATCAATCCCTACGATGAATGGTATGCCCTGGTGCGGGCTATTGAACTGAAAGAAAAAGATCCCTCTATTGCCCTGCACCTCGTTACCGTAGGTGCTGCCGATACCGAACCCATCATCCGCAAAGCGCTGGCGCTTGGTGGTGACGAAGCCATTCGCGTGAATGCGGAAAGTCACGACAGTTATTATATTGCCTCCCAGATAGCCGAAGTAGCCAGACAGGGTGGCTATGATCTCATCTTTACCGGCCGCGAAACCATTGACTACAATGGCGCCTCCATCGGCGGTATGCTGGCCGAACTGCTTGACATGCCGTATATACCCCTGGCTACAAAGTTTGAACTGAATGGCACAACGGCCACCATTACACGAGAAATTGAAGGCGGCGAAGAAATTTGCGAAGTGCCTCTGCCGCTGGTGGTCAGCAGTCAGAAAGGAATGGCGGAGCAGCGTATTCCCAACATGAAAGGGATCATGAGTGCACGCACCAAACCGCTGAAAGTAGTGGAACCCACAGCTGCAGACACACTTACTTCCATTGCAGGCTTTGGTTTGCCGCCTGCAAAAGCAGGCGTGAAGCTGGTGCCCGCCGACAACCCGGCCGAGTTGGTTCGTTTATTGCATGAAGAAGCTAAAGTGATTTAATTGCCCGATGCGCAAACGCGAGAAGCAGCCAATGTATGATTGATTGATGGCCGCAGCATTTTCACGTTTGCACTTCCGTTTTCCTAATCCCAAATTTTCACATTTTTTACTATAACCATCATGTCAGTATTAATATTCATTGATCAGGCAGAAGGACATATCAAAAAGGCATCTTACGAAGCCATGAGCTATGGCGCAAAAGTGGCCGCACAACTGGGCTTGCAGGCAGAAGGCGTGGTGCTGGGTGCGTCAAAGGACGATCTGGCTGCTCTTGGCAAATATGGCGTGCAAAGAATTCACCATGTCAATAATGATGCGCTCAACCATTTTGATGCGCAGGTGTTTACAAAAGTAATTGCGCAGGTAGTGGAAAAAACCGGCGCACAGGTGGTGATCTTCTCCAATAATGTAGATGGTAAAGGCATTGCGCCCCGGCTGGCGGCCCGTCTCAAGGCTGGTCTCGTTCCGGGCGCCGTAGCCCTTCCGGAAACAGGCAACGGCTTTGTGGTGAAGAAGAACGTTTTTTCGGGCAAGGCGTTTGCAAATATTGCGGTGAACACCCCCGTCAAGATCATTGCACTCAACCCCAACTCGTTCAAACCGGAAGAAGGTACCGGCACCGCCGAAGTGGTAGCGTTCAACGCTACGGTGGACGCACCCAAAGTAAAAGTGACCAGCACCAATAAAGTGTCCGGCGAAGTACCGCTCAGCGAAGCTTCGGTGGTCGTGAGCGGCGGTCGCGGGTTGAAGGGGCCGGAAAACTGGGGAATAATTGAAGATTTGGCCAAAGCGCTCGGTGCGGCAACAGCCTGCAGCAGGCCTGTGGCTGATGTGCACTGGCGGCCGCATCATGAACACGTTGGACAAACCGGGCTGGCCATTGCGCCCGATCTCTATATTGCCGTAGGAATTTCCGGCGCCATTCAACATTTGGCCGGTGTCAATCGTAGTAAAGTGATTGTGGTGATCAACAAAGATCCGGAAGCGCCCTTCTTTAAGGCGGCGGATTATGGTATAGTGGGCGATGCATTTGAAGTGGTGCCCAAAATAACAGAGGCAGTAAAAAAATTAAAAGGAATTGCATAAAAAGAGGCGCAGGACAAGAGCCGGTTGGCAGATTTTGAGCATCCATTTTTTGGATAAAAACCCTTAGTTTCGTGCTTTCATTATGAAGAAAATAGAGCTGGAAATAGTGGCTTTATCCCATAGTATAACTCAAACACATTCTTATGCTGTGGTATTGGGCGAAGTAAACGGATTACGGCGGCTGCCGATCGTTATCGGAGGCTTTGAGGCTCAGGCAATTGCTGTTGCACTGGAAAAGATGCATCCCAGCCGTCCGCTTACGCACGACCTGATGAAGAATTTCATGAACGCCTTTTCTATTGACCTGCAGGAAATCGTGATTTGCGACCTGCAGGAAGGCATCTTCTATTCCAAACTGGTTTGCGTTAGTGAAAATGATACCGTTGAAATAGACTCCCGCACTTCCGACGCCCTGGCGCTGGCAGTCCGGTTCGGCTGTCCTATTTATACCTACGATAATATTCTCGAAAGCGCCGGCATACTCATGGAAGATCCGTCCGGCAAGAAAAAACAGCCCAAAGAGGCCGTGGCCGCAGAATCCGCTTCCGGCACCGATGACCTGAAGGCCATGAGCATTGAAGAGCTGAACTCCCTGCTGAATGAAGTGCTGGAGCAGGAAGACTATATCCGGGCCATCGCCATACGCGACGAAATCAATAGCAGAAAGAAAAGATAGTCCGCGTGATTGTTTTTCCCAATTGCAAGATCAACCTGGGACTCTCCATTGCCGGCAAGCGGGCAGATGGCTATCACGATCTCCAAACGGTATTCTATCCACTCCCCCTACAGGATGTGCTGGAAGTAGTGCGGCAGCAGGACCCCGCAAAGGGTATGCAATTCACGCTATCGGGTCTACCGGTAGATGGCGACCCGGCAGACAACCTGTGCGTGCGTGCCTGGCAGCTGTTGCAAAGAGATTTTCCGCAACTCCCCCCCGTGCAAATGCATTTGCACAAAGCCATTCCTATGGGCGCCGGTCTCGGCGGCGGCTCTGCCGATGGCGCTTTTGCACTGAAGCTGTTGAATGAAAAATTTCAATTGGGATTAACAACGGACCAGTTGCTTGATTATGCCCTGCAACTGGGCAGCGATTGTCCTTTTTTCATCATCAATAAACCCTGCATCGCCAGCGGCCGCGGAGAGCAATTGCAACCTATCCCGCTGGACCTTTCTTCCTTTGCTGTATTGCTGGTGCATCCCCCCATTCATATCAACACCGGATGGGCGTTTTCACAAATAACGCCGGTGGATAAACGAAAACCGGTAGCGGAGATCATTCAGCAGCCTGTTTATACCTGGAAGAAGGAATTGGTCAATGATTTTGAAGGGCCTGTTTGCCGGCAATACCCCGCCATGCAGACAATTAAAGATAAGTTGTACGAAGCCGGAGCGGCCTATGCTTCCATGACAGGGAGCGGCTCCTGTTTTTTCGGGATATTCCCTAAAAATCATTTACCGGAAGCAATTTCCTTTGAAGGCGATTACAAATTGTACCGGATACAGGCAATCTGACAGACAACGTTGTTGGCATCACCTCGTCTCTTGCGCCACTTTGCGATTCTCCCGCTCATTGTATATCTTTGCATTAAATTTTTCAGCTATCCAGCCTAAAGCAACCATATTGCATTTTCTCTCGCTCAACCTCGATTACCTCAATCACCGAGGCTAATGCGCTGATTTGTCCGCCGGGTGCGGACCCTGCTCCTATTGCTATTGTGTCTCTATTTCCTCATTTACTGTAAACAGCATTATCATGCATACTACGATCAATATATCCGACAAAACGAAATATTATTTAGACCTGGAAGAACAGTACAGCGCGCATAATTATCATCCCCTGCCTGTAGTGCTCAGCAAGGGAAAGGGCGTGTTTGTATGGGATGTGGACGGCAAAAGATACTATGATTTCCTGAGTGGCTATTCTGCGTTGAACCAGGGACATTGCCACCCGGCCATTATAACCGCATTTATTGAACAGGCTCAGCAACTCACGCTCACCAGTCGCGCCTTTCACAGCGATGCTTTTGGAGAATACGCCCGTTTCATTACGCAGTTTTTCGGTTATGATAAAGTGTTACCTATGAATGCCGGCGTGGAAGCAGTGGAAACGGCCATCAAGCTGTGCCGCCGCTGGGGGTATGATAAAAAAGGCATTCCGGCCAACAAAGCCACCATCATTGTTTGTGAACATAATTTTCATGGCAGGACTTCCACGGTAATTTCTTTCAGCACCGATCCTTCATCCTATACCGGTTTTGGTCCCTACACGCCCGGGTTTACCATCATTCCCTATAACGACCTGCCGGCCCTGGCCGAAGCGCTGAAAGACCCGAATGTTGCCGGTTTTCTGGTAGAACCCATACAGGGCGAAGCCGGTGTGGTGGTGCCGGACGAAGGCTATCTCTCTACCGCCAAAAAATATTGCGACGCAGCCAATGTGCTTTTCATTGCCGACGAAATTCAAACCGGTCTCGCGCGCACCGGCCGTATGCTGGCCTGCGATCATGAAGGCGTGCGGCCCGACATCCTCATACTGGGCAAAGCGTTGAGCGGCGGCACTATGCCTGTGTCTGCCGTGCTGGCCGATGACCCGGTGATGCTCACCATCAAACCCGGAGAACATGGCTCTACTTATGGGGGTAACCCGCTGGCATGCCGCGTAGCCATGGCCTCCCTGCAGGTGCTGCAAGATGAAAAGATGGCGGAAAACGCTGCCGCCATGGGCGCCCTTTTCAGGAAAGAACTTGCCGCCCTGGGTTCGCCGCATATTGCAACTATAAGAGGTAAGGGTTTGCTGAACGCTATTGTGATCAATCACCCCGATCCCAATGCCGCCTGGAATCTGTGCCTGACGATGAAGGAACTGGGCTTGCTTGCCAAACCCACCCATGGTGATAAAATACGGCTGGCGCCGCCATTGGTGATTACGGAAGAACAGATAAGGGAATCAGTGAAGATAATTGGGAAGGCGTTGGAGACATTGCAGTAGACGGGAAGAAGGAAAGTTCAAACGCTTTATGAGCCTTTCTGATTGCCGGCTTCCTGCACATTATTCACCTTCAAATCCGGCAAAAAAGCCATCACCAGCATCACCACAGCAGCCACCAGCATGATCCAGATGCCTGCCTGTTTTTCGGGGCAAACGCCGCGATAGCAACCGGAAAACATGATGAAGCTCTTAATGGCGAAAGCCGTGATAATGGCAGTGATCAGCAGGTTCCATCTTTTGGCCCATACGCGCGGCACGGCATAAAAAAAGATGGCGATGGCGCAAAGCACCACGAATACCCTGCCCGGACGTCCATACACGTTATTTTCAGAAAAAAAGCCGGTAAAATGTTTACTGATGTCCGGATGATAGGTCCAAGGCAAAAAACAAGCGGCTATCAATACCATGGCAGCCAGGATGCCGATCCATTGAGAATACTTCATACCGGGATATTAAATAGAAAACCTACCCGCAGCAAGCGGATAGGTTGGTGAGGTTCGGAGCGGATTCGAACCGCTGTAAAAGGTTTTGCAGACCTCTGCCTAGCCACTCGGCCACCGAACCAGTAAGGTGTGCAAAAGTAGGATATTTGTAGGATATTTGAAAATACCATTCACTCCTCATTGTATGCATCGCATTCCAGAATCGGAGCTCATCCTCAACAGTCGCGGCGCTATCTACCATCTTGATCTGCGTCCGGAAGAACTGGCGCGCACCGTCATCACCGTGGGCGACCCCGACCGGGTGCCACTGGTCAGCCGCCATTTTGATTCCATTGAGTTCAGCAGACAACACCGGGAATTCATTACGCATACCGGTTACCTGGGGAAAAAGAGAATTACCGTAGTATCTACCGGCATCGGGCCGGACAATATAGACATTGTACTGAATGAACTGGATGCATTGGTGAATATTGATCTTACGGAACGAACCTTATTGCCTGACCATACGGCACTGAACATCATGCGGCTGGGCACTTCGGGTTCGCTGCAGGCCGATATACCGGTAGATAGTTTTGTAGCATCCACCCACGGCCTTGGCCTGGACAATCTCCTGAATTTTTACCGGCACGAAGTGCATGAAGATGAAAAACAATTGCTGCAGGCTTTTATAACGCAAACACAACTCAACAGCCATATCTCGCATCCATATATCTTTCGTGCAGGCAGTAGTCTGCTCAAACATTTTGTCAATAATTTCTCCCATGGCATCACCGTTACCTGTCCCGGTTTTTACGGGCCGCAGGGACGCATCCTCCGCCTGGGACTTACGCATCCCGACCTCCCCGAGCGGTTGACGCAATTTTCCTATGGCCCGCACCGCATCACCAATTTTGAAATGGAAACCTCCGCCATATATGGATTGGGCAAAATGCTGGGACATCATTGTCTTTCGCTCAATACCATTGTGGCCAACCGCGTGACCAAAAAATTCTCATCAGACAGCTATGCGGCTGTGGAAAAACTCATCACCACTGCGCTGGACATCATTTCAGGCATTCCCGAAGACACTATTTAAAGTGTGTGGAATGTAGATTACCTTTGAACCGTTGGACAGCAACATCGAACCCACGGGTAAACAGACTTGTTGTACGAATGGAATAACACTATGGAAGTACGTTTTCACAAATACCAGGGCACTGGCAATGACTTCGTGATACTGGACAATCGCGATGAGCGATACAATAATCTGACGGTAAAACAAATCCGTTTTATCTGCGACCGCCGGTTCGGGATCGGGGCGGACGGATTGATGTTGCTCAATAAGGCCAACGGGTACGATTTTGAAATGATCTACTTCAATGCCGATGGCCGTGAAAGCACCATGTGCGGCAATGGCGGCCGCTGCCTGGTAAAATTTGCCTGGGAGATGGGCATTCGCAAACCGCAATATAAATTCCTGGCCATAGATGGTCCGCATGAAGCCGAAATTGATGAAGCAGACGGAACCGTGAGCCTGAAGATGAAAGATGTACGCAAGGTAACCGAATACCACGGCGATTTCCTGCTGGACACGGGTTCGCCCCACTATGTGCGCATGGTGCAGGACGTTATGAAACTGGATGTATACAAGGAAGGATATGAGATCCGCAACAGCAGCGCTTTTGCCAAAGAGGGCATCAATGTAAACTTCGTGGAGCAGCAGGACGAAGACACCATTGTGGTACGCACCTACGAACGCGGTGTGGAAAATGAAACGCTCTCCTGCGGTACCGGCGTTACTGCCAGCGCCCTGGTATGTTACCACAATGAACGGGGATTCAACAATGTAACCGTTCATACCCGTGGCGGCGACCTCACCGTGGAGTACGACCGGCTGGGCGACCAAACCTACGAAAATATCTGGCTCTGCGGCCCGGCCGTAAAAGTGTTTGAAGGAAAGCTGACTTTGAGTTAATGTGATCATTCGCCCGCTGCATCATAGACATGCAAGCAGAAATATGGCCCCCGGGACCCAAGGCCCCGGTTCGCGCTATATGATTTTTTCATTAGCATATTAGCACTTCAGCAAATTGGCTAATTACCTACCTTTGCGCGCCCATGATCCAGTACTTCAAAAATATCAACTACCAGACGGTGGCCATCAACAAGCCGGAAAACGGCTCGTGGGTGAACGTGTTGCCGCCTTTGCGTAAGGAGGAGTTCCAGGAACTGTCCGGCACGCTGGACATCCCCCTCGACTTCCTGACCGACTCACTGGACATTGACGAAAGGACCCGTTTTGAAGAACAGGACAATGTAAAACTGATTGTTTTTAAAACGCCCACTGAAAACAACTCCTTCAATGAAAGCGACGCCTGGTACATTACCATCCCGATCTGTATCATACTTACCCACAACCAGATTGTAACGGTCAACTCTTTCGAGAACGGCGCCATCAAGAAATTTCTGAACACTTTTCAGAACCGCCATCCTGATAACCGCAAAATGATGGTGCTGAAGATCTTTGAGAAAGTGATCCAGACCTATATGGATTATCTCAAGGAGATCAACCAGCGCCGCAATGTACTGGAGCAGAAACTATATGCCGCCAGCAGAAACGAACAACTGCTGCAACTGATGCGCATCCAGAAAAGCCTGGTATATTTTGTTACCGCACTGCGCAGCAATGAAATGCTGCTGATGAAAATTGAACGCACCAATTTCCTGGGATTAAATGAAGAAGAACGGGAGTTCCTGAACGACCTGATTGTAGACAACTCACAGGCCCTGGAAATGGCCAATATCTATACCAATATCCTCAGCAGCACGCTGGACGCTTTTGCCAGCATCATTGCCAACAACCAGAACGAAGTGCTGAAAAGACTGTCGGTGATCACCATCGTGCTCACCGTACCAGTATTGGTAGCGAGTATTTATGGTATGAACGTGCCTATCCCTTATGCACACTCGCCCTATGCATTTTATATACCGGTTTTCTTATCACTTGCCATATCATTGGTAATCGGATGGTTTTTCCTGAAGAAGAAAATATTTTGAAGTTGAAACCCACAGCTACATGTTCAACATTCGCGTTTACGGCATTTTGGCAGATCCGGGCAAACAGGTATTGGTAAGTGATGAATACATCCGCGGTGGCTACTATACCAAATTTCCCGGCGGCGGTCTGGAATTTGGTGAAGGCACGCGTGATTGCCTGAAAAGAGAATTTCTGGAAGAAATGAACCTGCATGTGCAGGTAGGTGATCATCTTTATACTACTGATTTCTTCCAGCTCAGCGCCTTTAATCCTTCGCACCAGATTGTTTCCATCTATTATTACGTGGAGGCGCTGGAACCCATCACGGTCCCGCTTCGTTCGCACCCCTTTGCCTTTGATGAGCAGCAACTCCAAACCTATCAGCAGAAGGGTGAAACAGAGACCTTCCGTTTTATTCCCTGGGATGAATTTTCGGAAGAGAGTGTAACGCTGCCGATTGATAAGATTGTGGCGAAAATGATCAAAGGGGGTTAGGCAAGGCGTCCCTCCGGTATTAACAGGCAACTTCTCTCCTGCTTCGCCCGTATTCTCTTCATAACCAAACCACTTACACCGGATTTTGAAGAAATACTGGCGCCATATCGTGCGGGTGCTGACACCCCGGGAAAAAAAAGTGTTTGCACGGCTGATCCTGTTCAATGTAGTGATCAGCCTGGCAGATATTCTTGCACTGGCGCTGCTGGTGGTGGTGATTGATTTTTATGCAGCGGCCGGGGAAGACCGTTTTACCAATATGCCGGGCTGGCTGGCCGATCCGCAATCGCCGGCACTGATCGGGTTCGTGCTGGTGCTGTTCGCTATTAAAAACGGGGCAGCCTGGCTGGTGTACCGGCGACAATGTCATTTTATGGCCGGCGTGGCTTCGCGCATTTCACAGCAGCGATTACAGCAATATTTACGGGGGGCTTATGCACAGCATGTGGAATCCGATTCGTCTGAACATGTCCGTAATATCTATTTTCATCCTATTGAATTTTGTCAGCACCTGCTCGATGGCATACAGCAGTTCATTACGCAAGCTACGCTGGTGTTACTGGCCATAGCGGGTATTTTGCTGTTCCGGGCAAAACTGTTTTTACTGCTCTTTTTTGTGTTGTTACCACCGCTGGTTATGGCTTTTTATTACATGAAGAAAAAGTTGGCCAGTATACGGGAGCATACGCGCACCGGCAGTCAGCAATCGCTGCAATATCTGCAGGAAGCGCTGGACGGGTTTGTGGAAAGCAATATCTATCACAAGCACGATTTCTTCCTGAACCGCTATGCGCGCTCGCAGGAAGCTTTTCACCGGTACTTTGCGCAATTCCTGGTAGTGCAGGGCACGCCGGTACGTATCATGGAAGTGTTTGCGCTGCTGGGACTCTTCATGCTGGTGGTGATCAGTCAATGGTACGGACAATCCGGCACAGGCACGATGGTAACGGTGGGTGCTTTTATGGCAGCAGCCTACAAGATTATACCCGGTGTAGTGAAAATGCTGAACATTGCCGGACAGATGCACGCTTATTCCTACACACTGCAGGAGGCGCGCTGGCCGGAGCAATTGCAAAAAGAACCCATTACCAACAACGCCATCAGCGCTATTGAATTCAGAGATGTGCATTTCAGTTATAACGGAACACCCATCTTACAACAATTCAACCTGCAATTACACCCCGGCGACTTTGCCGCCATCACCGGCACTTCGGGAAAAGGAAAAACAACCTTACTGAACCTGTTGCTCGGATTTCTTAAGCCCGACAGCGGCTCTATCCTGATCAACCAGGGATGGCCGGCCACGCATCAATGGCACTGGCACCATATTTCTTATGTTAAACAGCAAACTTTCCTGCTGCATGATACCCTGCTGCGCAATATCATACTGGATGAAACTGTATATGATGAACAAAAGCTGCAACATGTGATTGCTGCCGCCGGACTACAGGAACTTATTGGCAGTTATCCGCAGGGATTGCACAAAGTGATTGCCGAAAACGGCCGCAATATCAGCGGTGGTCAGCGGCAGCGCATTGCGCTGGCGCGTGCTTTGTATAAAGAAGCCGGCCTGATCATTCTCGATGAACCGTTCAATGAACTGGATGAAATAGCTGAAAACGCTTTCCTCAGGCATTTTAAACAGCTTGCCGAAAAAGGTAAAATGGTCGTGCTGATCGCGCACAACGAAAAAAGTCTGTGCTACTGCAACAAAAAAATTTCGCTGGATGCCTGAGCAACGTCATACCATAGTGATCTTAACACCGGCCTTCCCGCAAAACGAAGCGGAAGATTACTGGGTTCCTTCGCAGCAATCGCTGGTAAAAGCGATTGCGAAAAATTTTCCGCAATGGCAGGTGGAAGTGTTGTCCTTTTCCTATCCAGCCCGGGCCTCCACCTATTCCTGGAATAATATACCGGTTACCAGCTTTGGTGGTATGAAGTATCAAAAAGGAAAACGATTGCTGTTGTGGTGGAAGGTTTGGCGGCAACTCAAAGCCATTCAACGCAGGAAAAAAATAAAGGCGTTATTCAGTTTCTGGTGTAAGGAATGCGCTTTGATCGGCAGTTGGTACGGGAAGCTGAACAGCATTCCCCACTATTGCTGGATATGCGGACAGGATGCCAAAGCGGGCAACCGCTATGTGCCTTTCATACGTCCGGCTGCGAAAGAACTGGTGGCTATTTCTGATGCAGTGGCGGAGGAATTTAGTCGCAATTACCGGGTACGGCCAGCGCACATCATACCGAATGCCATTGACACCACCATGTTTCCTCAGGTAAACGGTCAGGAAAGAGCTATAGACCTGTTGGGCGTAGGCGCTCTCATTCCTTTGAAGCAATTTGATCTGTTCATTGAAATAGCGGCTGCCTTGAAAAAGTGCTTTCCTGAACTCCGCGTGGTATTGTGTGGCGAAGGAGAAGAGAAAGAAAAATTGGTTGGTCTTATCAAACAATTTCAGCTTGAAAACAATATTATACTAACGGGCGCTATCAAACGAAATAAAGTCATTAACTATATGTCCCGTGCCAAGATACTGTTGCACCCCTCAGCCTATGAAGGGTTTCCTACCGTTTGCCTGGAAGCGTTATATGCAGGAGCGCAGGTCATCAGTTTTGTACAACCAATGAAACACCCTATTGAAAACTGGCACATTGTGCGCAACAAAGAAGGCATGCGCCTTATAGCGCAGGCCTTGCTTGCGAATCCCGGTCCGGGCACAAGCGTATTGACTTATTCTATGGATGCTATGGCTGGGAAATGGATGGAGTTGGTTCAGGGCAAAGAAATGGTTGGCGTTCGTTCAGCCTCATCAAAGCACCTTGCATGAAAGTAGTGATTGTAAATTTCTCCTATGACCCGCGGGCAGCCAGTGAAGAAGAACTGTGCCGCATCTACTATACCACCACCGGCTGGGCAGAAGCACTGCAAAGAAAAGGCGTGCAGGTGATCGTAATGGGACGCTTTTTCAGGGAAAGCCATTGGTGTATGAACGGCGTGCATTATTATTTTTACAAGGACCCTTTTCCACCGACCCTCGCGTGCTGGCAAATCCCCCTGCGTTTCCTGAAAAAAATTGCCGCCTGCGATGCCGATGTGATACACCTGCATGATTTTTCCTTGTCGTTGCATACCCGGCTGCTGAGACTGCTCAGCAAAGGAAAAACAGCCATCGTGTTGCAGCATCATGGGGGCGCGGCCATACCCTCGCGCAAAATGAAAGTGCATAATCGGATCAACCGTGTGGCAGACGCCTATTTTTTCACCACCACTGAACAAGGTGAACAATGGTTTGGCAAGGACAGCATCCAGGCAAAAAAAGTACTGCCGGTGATGGAAGGCGCCACTTTTTTTAATTATGCAACGAGAGACCAGGGAAGAGCATTCGCCTGCCACAGCAAACTGCATGCAAGAACGCTCACTGGTATGCAGGGAACGCCTGTCTTCCTGTGGGTGGGCAGACTGGATCATAACAAAGACCCGCTAACTGTACTGGCAGGATTTGAAAAAATAGTATCACATCTCTTCCATGCCAGGTTATACATGATATACAGCAGCAGCCAACTGGAAAAAGCAGTAAGGTCGCAGATCAATGCCTCTCCTGCACTATCGGCTTGTGTAACGATGCTGGGCGCCGTGCCGCATGAACAATTACAGCTGTACTATGAATCCGCCGATTATTTTGTGTCAGGCAGTCATACCGAAGGAAGCAGCTATGCGTTAAGTGAAGCGCTTTCCTGCGGATGCATTCCCATCGTCACTGATATACCCAGTCTGCGAGCAATGACCGATAACGGCAGATTGGGAAGCCTCTGGCAGGCCGGCAATACCCGGGCGTTTGTGGAAGCTGTTTTACGGGTCACTTGCAAATCCATTCCCGAAGCGTCATCCGCATGCAGGCGTTTCTGGATTGACCATCTTTCTTTTGACGCCATTGCGGACAAAGCGATGAGCCATTACCAGCAGATTGCTCAACGGAGATGTTCGCGCCAGTCTTTGTAATATCCCTGCCTGACGGAAGTAGTTGGCGTACCGTTCTGCAACTTTCCGGGATAATGTGAAAATCGCCAGGTGTGAAAAGCAAACACAGCTGACTGTATCTTCTCAAAAAAATTTGCATTGTATTTAAACAGATGCATGTGCCTGCATTTCCACACCTGGTAAATTTCACAATCAACAAGGGCAGCTGTTATTTGGTAATGACCAACTGCTTACTGTCTGCCATTTTACCATCTGTTACCAGCGAGTAAACATATGCCCCGGCGGCAAGTGTTCCTGCAGTAATGGTAATTTGTCCCTTTCCCCTGTTGCTGATGATATTGCTTTGCAGCGTTCGTCCTTTCATATCAGTGAGCAGTAATTGCGCCTGCGTTATGTGTTCCGGGATATAATATTCAATGATCGTATGGCTGGAAAACGGGTTGGGTGCATTCTGCTTCAGGTAAGCGCCGGCGCCATTGAATGCACTGCCGGTACGATCACCATTTGCCACCAGGGAACGGATTTCGTTGATCTGGCGCTGCAAATCACTGACGATGGATTTCAGGCTGTCGTTTGATTTACTTAACTGGTCGTTTGCCTTACCCAATGCATCGTTTTGCCTGCTTAGTTCCTGTACAGCCTTCACCAGGGGCACCACAAATTCTGCATAGCGCAGTCCATACATATCTTTTTCATTTTTCGGTGCGTCTACCCCGCTGAATGTATAACCCATTTCTTTTGCCACAGCTTCCACCTCCTGTGCAATGAAACCGGTATATACGATTTGTTCCTTTTGCTGCAGGGCTGTCTTGTACACATCAGAAGGTTCCAGTTTGTTTCCTTCGGCATCTTTTCTTCCTTCGGGCAGGAGGAACTGTTCAATGCCGGCAAGGTCCAGGGTATAAGTTACAGGGCGAAGTGCATTGATGAATTGCAAACCCGGTACATTCTCCTGCACGTTCTTTTTAAACCGTTTATCGGACAGATTGGTCCAGTTGGCATATCCCCCAATGCTGGTCACAGCACCGTTGCCTATGCGTACCTGGTTGCTGGCCGAAGCAAAATTCCAGTAACCTATAACGGTAGTATTGCTGGCATCAGCCACCGAGATGTCTGCTCCGTACCCTACAGCCGTATTGTTAACGCCTGTGGTAGTAGTGGACATGGCCCAGGACCCCATGGCCGTATTGTATCCCCCCGATACATTGCTGTACATCGCACCCAGGCCAATTGCTGTATTAAAACGCGCCTCAACGCTGTTGGTTGTAAACATGGCAACGTTGCCCATTGCTGTATTATATCCGCCGCTCACATTGTTATAAAGCGCATAGCTGCCTACTGCTGTGTTATAATAAGACTGCTGGTTAGAATACATTGCCTGATGACCTACCGCAGTATTCTCCCACCCATAGGTATTCGAGAACAAAGCCTGGTACCCCAATGCCGTGTTATAATTGTCCTGGTTGTTAAACAGCGCCTGGTAGCCTACCGCAGTATTTTGCCGGCCGGTGGCGGCAGTGTACAGGGATTGATAGCCGGTGGCGGTATTCCCGTCGCCGCTTGTAACACTATACAGCGATTGGTAGCCATGTGCTGTATTGTAAGACGCTGTGGTAGCACTGAAAAGACTCTTTGAACCCACTGCCGTGTTGCCTCCAACGCCTCCGTATAAATTGAACAATGATGAATCACCAACCGCTACCTGGCTGTTTAATAGTTGATTGGAGGCCATTGCCAATGCACCTATAGCAACATTGTTGTTGCCGCTTCTGGCTCCGCGGTGCGCAAGATATCCTACCGCTACGTTATAGTTGCCCGTCTCATTATATTGTAACGCCGTTTCGCCAATAGCAACATTCCAGCTCCCGGTACTATTAAGCATCAGGGCCACTGCCCCTATCCCTATATTGGAGTGACCGGTGGAATTGAACCACATTGATGATGCACCGCAGGCTACATTATTATAACCGGTAGTATTGCTTACCAACGCAAACTGCCCAAATGCGCTGTTGTAGGATCCGGAAGTATTACCATACATGGCCCGGAAACCAAATACACTATTACCATACCCGGAGGTCAATGAATTCAGCGCCTGGTAACCCAGAGCAACGCTTGACGTGGCATTGTCGAAATCTATAAATCCCGCCCGGTTATTGTTTACCTTAAATACCAGGGGTTGAGCATTGGTAGTTCCTAAAAAATTACCGGATGAGATGGCATTACCGGTTAATTGCCATTGTGCGTGGGAACAATACATGATACTTACCATGCCGCCAAGCAGCAACAGTTTCTTTTTCATAAAATAAAGTTTAGATGAATAACAACAATACTACCAAAAATCTAACGACAACGTACAACCGTCCAAAATTCAATAAAAGCATTGAAAACGCACAAAATCCTGAAAAACAGGCAATAGTTTCTAAAAGTGCAGAAAAACAGAAGCATGTATCATTTATTAAACGGCAACACATTTCACTAAGGGAGCAGTGGCTCAGTTAACTTACGACCGGCTTTATACGATTTCCAGTAAGGGTTCCTGTTGAAGACAATGCGAAGTATTGCAAGCAGCACAGCTTTCAAAAGTGCACCATTGCTCCTGTAAGAAAAGTGCAACAGATGACCGGTCAATGACCACACGAGCCAGCGCCTTTTAACATGCGGTGGCGTTTTCTTCCGCCTGATAAAGTAATCCAGCGCCAGCACCCTCCGGTAGTAAGCCAGCGGTTGCTCCAACCGGTTGAGTGATTCATGATGATGGTATACATGCACGCTGTTCACTACGTGAATGCCGGCAGGGAATCCCAATGCCACGCCATAGTTATCCCCAATACCATGACTGTCCAGCACTTCATCAAAAGGAGCATTTTCCAGCCAGCTTTTTTTCACCAGCGCGGCGCCGAGGGAATAAACAGGGGCAATGAAAAAATTGCCGGTGAATGCAGTCAATACCGGCCAGCCGGCGCGGGATAGATGGTTGCCCTTGCGCTGGTAATAGCGTTTTAAAGAATGGCGCAAAAAGCCATTGTCTGTAACCTGTATTTCTCCCCACACACCATGCTGAAACAACCATTTGCCGGTTAAGCCGGTCACTGACCGTTCCGGATGCTGCGCCGTCCATTGTCCTCCGTGCTGTTCCATCCATAGTCCGGATACAGCGCCCGCTTCGGGATGTGCCCGTACATGGGCCATCAACTGCTCCAGGTAATTTGCCGGCAATTCCACATCATCGTCGCAAAGCAATATCCAGGGCGAGGCGGCATGCCGGATACCAATGTTTCGTTGCATGCATACCGATCGCATACCGGCAATCCGGATTACTGTAAGCGCCGGGAACTGATCACATTCTCCAGGTAACAAAGGATCATCACCGGAGTCAACCACAATCACTTCCTGCGGCGGCCGGGTGGATTGGTTCAGACAATGCAGCAACGCCAGTAATCTCTTTTTCCTGTTACAGGTGGGAATGACAACGGTGATCTGCATAAGTGCTTAAAACGTGATGGAGGAATTGACTGTTTAACAGTAATATCCGCTACGCAGGAATGCCCCTGCTGGTTTCCACCGCCCGCAGAATTAAGTGCCCTTGTGCAGGCGGTATAGGCAACGAACTGCTTTATTATCACGTATCAGCAGGTGGAATGGCACGAATTACCGACATCGCATACGCCTGGAAACGTTACCGCACCACTGCCACGCATCGCATTGCTACGCTGCCAATCGTGATCCTTATGCCGCACAGCGCCTGCAATTGCCGTTGTGTGATGTGCGATATCTGGAAAGGCAATCATCACCTGAAACAACTTACTGAAGCGGATGTGTCCGGCATCCTGCAGACACTGGTGCGATTAGGCACCCGGCAGGTGGTGATGTCGGGCGGAGAAGCATTGCTCAACCGCAACTTCTTTCGTTTCTGTGAAATACTGCGCGGCGCCGGTATGACCATCAGCCTGCTTTCCACCGGGCTTTCCCTCAAAAGAAATGCAGACCGGCTGGTGGAGTTGGTGGATGATATCATCGTGTCGCTGGATGGTGATGAACCCGTTCACGATACCATCCGCAACATACCGGGCGCTTACCGGCAGCTGGTGGAAGGCGTGCATCAGATCCGGTCGCTGGCGCCGCAATTCCGCATCACCGGTCGCAGTGTGATTCACCGGCTGAATTTCCGGCACTGGCCGGCCATTATCCGCAGTGCAAAGGAAACCGGCCTGGACCAGATCAGCTTTCTGCCCGCCGATGTAAGCAGTCATGCTTTCAACCGCGAGCAGTTGTGGGACGCAGCACGGCAACACGAAATACTGATTACCCGCGAAGAACTGCCGGCGTTGAAAGCCATCATTGAACAGCTGAAAGAAGCATTTCAGCAGGAATTTCAATCGCGCTACATAGCAGAGTCGCCGGAAAAAATCGATAAGCTGTATGCCTACTATGCAGCGTTCTACGGACTGAATCCTTTCCCCTGGAAAAAATGCAACGCGCCCTGGGTGTCTGCGGTGATTGAGGCAGATGGCACTGTTCGTCCCTGTTTCTTTCATGAAGCGCTGGGTAATATCCGGCAGGAATCGCTGGAAGAAGTGTTGAATAAAGAATCATCTGTTCGTTTTCGCAAAGCACTCAATATGGCTGCCAACCCTACCTGTGAGCGCTGTGTGTGTTACCTGAATTTGCCGTTGCTGGCGCCGTGAGTGAGTGATGAGCCTATACTACACAACTGAATCAAAATCATTTTCCCTTGGCCGGATTTTTCAGACATCGCCCTGTTTACCTGTTATTGCTGCCGGTGTTTTTTGTACTGGAAGGTTATGTCCGCAATTATCATGCGGTACCGGCAGGAGAAGCGGGACAACTCATCATCCAGTATATAATGATAGCAGCCCTGCTTGCCGCGCTGGGCTGGTTGCTTTTTCATGATCTTCCCAAAGCAGCACTGTTTGCATTTTGCATACTGGCCTTCCAGTTTTTCTTCGGCAGCATACAGGACCTGTTGAAAGATCATGCCGGCATCACGTTGCGTTACCGCTACACCATCCCCGCTGTACTCCTGTTGTTTGTGCTATTGATCAGGTGGTTGAGGAAAAGACAACAATCACTGGTGGTACTGACTACCTATCTCAATGTGTTGCTGATTCTATGCACCATCGCAACCGGCGCACCGCTGACCGGCGGTTCATCCAATGCAAACGCTGTACAAAAATTACCGGCCATACCATCGCTCAGCAATTGCGACACCTGCCATCGTCCCGATATTTATCTTATTGTGCCCGATCAGTACACCGGCAGTACCGCCTTGCGGCAGCTATTTCATTACGATAACACGGCCTTTGAACAAGCGCTCGCAGCGCGTGGTTTTCATGTTGGTTCGAACAGCCAGAGCAACTACAACCTTACGCCCTTCTCGGTGGCATCTACGCTCAACATGGATTATGTGGGTCTGAAAAAAGGGCGGCAAAATGAAGGCGCCATCAGTTATTGTTACCAACTCATCCGCAACAACCGGGTATTGCAATATCTCTGCAACAATGGCTATCAGTTCTACAATTGTTCGGTATTCAGTTTTGCCGGCCAGCCTGCGCATGAGTATGGCGCTTTTCTGCCCTATGGCCAAGAAATGATCACCGCACAAACTTTCACCTACCGGCTCGGAAAGGATTTGAAAAGAGATATACTCACAGGAAAATTTGGCCACACTGCGCTGCAACAAAAATATGCGTACCAGCACCTGCATTTCAACGACGATATCATTGCACGCACCAAAAAAATTGCAGCCACACCAGGCAATAGCGCCAAATTTGTATATACCCATCTCATGATGCCGCACTATCCCTATTACTTCGACAGCGCCGGCAAAGCTCTCCCTATTGAAAAACTGACGGGCTTTCAAAAAACAACAGCAGCCGATTACACCGGTTATCTCCAATACACCAACAAACGTTTGCTGGAACTGGCAGATTATATTTTGAACAATTCCCCCACACCACCTGTCATCATTCTATTAAGTGATCATGGCTTCAGGCATCCTGCAAGACCAACCAACGGCGCATTTGATTTTACCAACCTGAATGCCATCTACCTGCCTGACAAGAATTACAGCGGTTTTTATAACAACATGACCAATGTGAATTTCTTTCGGGTGCTTTTGAACACCTGCTTTCATCAGCAAATACCCTTATTGCCGGACAGCACCATCAATGTGTGGGATTAGCTGCAGCGTACGGGCGGAACTCATATACCTCGTACGCTCCATTTTCCCACACCCGGCTATACCGTTGCAGCATCTGGCGTACCAATTGTACCTGGAAATTGTCTGCATTGATTTTACCACGCTTTTGCAACACAATAAACAGCGGGGTATGTTTTGCAAAATCAAACCGGAGTATGCTCTTTTTATGTTGCGTATACCCTTCTCGCTCACCCAGCGGCACTACAAAACGGGTATTGCAGCGGCGTTTGGCAAGCACATAAATATACTGGTTCCCGGCCCCTTCAATGTAAATGCGGTCAGCAGGGGTGGAATGTTGGGCAAGATAGTCAGCCAAAGATTTTTTGTGTTGATGTACCCCCTGCTGCATGTTTACAGCAAACAGGTTCCACTTAACGGCATAGACGAATAATCCCGCCAGCGCCAGTTTTCCCACCCAATGACTGCTGACGATTTTTCCAAACAAAAAAGTAGCCGGAACTATCAGCAACATAAAATAATGCGCGTAGGTTTTTCCGGAAATGTATACCAAACCATAAGAAGTTATGTAAACGATCAGGCAACCCACCAGCAGTTTGTCTGCCATCGTAAACGATTCCCCTCCTTTGCGCTTCCTGCCATATTGCCACAACATCCTTAACAACACCAGGTTAAACAATATGACTGCAGAAACGCCTTTTACAGATAGAAAACTATTGTGCCGTACATGCGTCACCAGCCATTGCCATACACCGGGACGAACTACAAACCGGTAATTGTATCCCCATACCTGGTCAACAAATTCCTGCCAGACGCCTGTCACCAGGAACCATAACGCCACCACGCCTGCATATGCCGGCACCCAGGCAGCATACCTGCCTGCTTTTCTTGTTGTATGGCCTGTACGGTATTTACTGAATATATCTATTAGTATAATGCTCCCCGTTATAGAAAATGCATTTTGTTTCAGCAGCATACACAGCAGGAACAGGAGACCTGCGATTGCTTCAAACCATTTTGCTTTTATCAGAAACAGGTACAGCGCCAGGAGGTTGAGCGGTATCGTGAATGTTTCGGTAAGAAACCCTTCATCCCAGCATACGAGATAAATGGCCACAAAAGTGAGTGGGTACAGCAGGGGTTGCCGCAGGCCAGCTATAACAGCTATGCGATAGATGAGCACCAGGTTCAACAGCAATACCATCAGTTCCACCACGCGCACGCCCAGGAATGGATTGGAAGGTATGATAAAGCCGGATGTACCCATCAGGTAAATGAGCGGCGGCTTATTGTTCCAGAGATTTTCATACGGCCATTTCCCCTCCGTAATGAGGTACGAACCATACATATGAATGCCCGCATCTACCCCGGGCATCAGCAGGGAGCAATGTACCCATACGGTATATGCAACGGCGAGCAACAAGACATACCGTATCACCGGAAATTGCAAAACAGGGGCTGCGTTCATAAAAGACGGGGCGAATGATAAACAAAAGGGCGTATTTCAACAACACAAAAGCAACCTATCCGGCTGCAAACCGTAGTAATGATTACTCAAGGTATACATTCTATTGCATTAACCGGATAAAAGGTAGTGCCCTGCCTGGAAAAACAAAAAACTGTACTGCAAACTTTTTTTGCTTCCAGACCAGGACATTGCCGGACCCAATAGCGTATGAAGAAAATTTTGTTCACACATTCCTATTTCCTTCCATTCGACCCGAAGCAATGGAAGACAGGGCAGCCCTATCCACCCCTCGGCACCCTCTATGCCGCCGCTTTGCTGCGGCAACACGGTTATACCGTGTCCCTGTTCGATACCATGTTTGAAAACAACGCAGCAAGTATCCGTCATCCGCTCGAAACCTTTCGCCCCGATATACTGGTTATATACGACGATGGTTTTAACTACCTCACCAAAATGTGTCTCACCAATATGCGCGAAGCTGCCTTCCGCATGATAGCGGTGGCCACGCAATACGGTTGCCGCGTAATTGTATCCGGTTCTGATGCTTCCGATCATTATGAAATGTACCTTGACCAGGGCGCGGATTTCATCATACTGGGAGAAGCCGAAATCACCCTGTTGGAACTGGTAAATGCCCTGCACAACGATAACACAGATTTTACTACCCTTGCCGGCCTTGCTTACAAACACAATAACGCCCTGGTGAAAACGCCCAAAAGACCCGTGCTGCGTGATCTTGACAGTCTGCCTTTACCCGCCTGGGACCTGGTGGATAGCACACCATACCGCAAAATGTGGCTGAAGAGCACCGGATATTTTTCGCTCAATATGGCCACTACCAGGGGATGCCCCTTCAAATGCAACTGGTGCGCCAAACCTATTTACGGCAACCGGTACAACTCCCGCTCGCCGGAACATGTAGTACAGGAACTGAAACTACTGCAGGAAAAATTTCAGTTTGACCATATCTGGTTCTGCGACGACATTTTTGGATTGAAGCCCGGTTGGGTACACCATTTCGCCAACCTGGTGGAAAAAGAAAACCTGCGCTTCCGCTTTAAGATACAGGCACGCGCTGATTTACTGTTACAGGAAAATTATGTACGCGACCTCGCCCGTGCCGGTTGCGAAAATGTATGGATGGGTGCGGAAAGCGGTTCGCAAAAAATACTGGACGCAATGGACAAAGGCATCACCATTGCACAGATTTACGAAGCCACACGCCTGTTGAAAAAACATCGCATACAACCTTCGTTCTTTATTCAATTCGGCTATCCCGGCGAAACGAAGGCGGACATCGCAAAGACGATAACCATGATCAACGAATTGTTGCCGCACAGCATTGGTATATCTGTTTCTTATCCGCTGCCGGGCACACCTTTTTACGAAAGGGTGAAAGCACAGATGAGTGAAAAAACCAACTGGACAGACTCCGACGAGTTGCAACTGATGTTTCACAACACCTATCAACCTGCTTTTTACAAACAACTGCACCGGTATGTACACAAGAGTTACCACAAACACCAGGCACTGGCGCAGTGGAAAAATATTATCACGCGTCCTGCTTCGCTTACTTTCCGGGGATTGAAAAAGGCAGCCGCCATTGCCTGGTATATGCCGGCTGCCTTTATAGCCAAACAGAAACTGAATGCGCTGGAAAGAACCGCTGCTACCCTATGAACAGAAACGCTACCATATTCACTACGGATGAGGCCGCACAGGCTTTCAACAAACAATCGGTGATATTCGATGCCTTGTACAGCGGCAATACCATCGTGCAATACAAAAGAAAGCGTGTGCGCGACCACGTAATGAACCTGCTTCCTGCCGGTAGTCACATACTGGAACTGAATGCCGGCACGGGCGAAGATGCCTTGTTCTTTGCACAGCAGGGCTACCGCGTGCATGCCACCGATATTTCAACGGGCATGCAGGCCATGCTCAAAAATAAAGTGCGGGAACATGGCGTGGAAGACCGGGTAAGTACTGAACTGTGCTCCTTTACCGAATTGCACCGGTTACAACAAAAAGGTCCTTATGATATGATCTTTTCCAATCTGGCGGGTCTCAATTGTACCGGCAGACTGGAAGAGGTGTTACATGCTTTTGCGCCCTTGCTGAAACCGGGCGGCATCATTACACTGGTGATCCTGCCGCCCTTCTGCATATGGGAAACGCTGATGCTTTTAAAAGGCAATGCAAAAACAGCCTTCCGCAGATTCTTTTCAAAAAATGGTGTGAAAGCGCATATCGAAGGACACTATTTTACCTGCTGGTATTATCGTCCTTCTTTTGTACTTAATACATTGAAAAAAGATTTTACTTTCCTGGGTGTAGAAGGTTTGTGCACCATTGTGCCGCCTTCCTATCTTGAAAATTTTCCGCATAAATACCCGCGACTGTTCCGCCTGCTCACACGCCTCGAGAACAAATGGAAAAGCTATTGGCCCTGGAGAAACATGGGTGATTACTTTATTATTTCCATGCAGAAAAAAAGTGTGTAACACAATTCAGTTCGAACACACCATCCACATTTCTTCCACGGCAGCTATCTTCTGAAGATAGGTGTCCAATACCCGCTTTTGGAAATGCACCGGGTTGGGTTTGGAGAAATGTTTGCCCGTCTGCAATCCCATGCGGTTCCCTTTCATATTCACTTTGTACGCGTCTTCTTTTTGTTTCCACCGGGCACTGGTCACGCGCATGAGGTAATCATCCAGCCAGTTGCCCAGCCGGTTTTGGAAACACCATTCAACCAGTTTTTTATACCAGGGATATGCAATGATTTGTTGCGGATCTTTTTTACGGCTGGCATTGGGAAAGTATTGCATGGCCCATTCGTTCGCGCGGAAAAACCTGGCCATGGCGTCATTTCCCGACACCGGCACCAACGTGAGCAATTCCACCGCTGTAAACACATTGCGTTCTTCAATAGACAGCGCGGCTTCGTCAACATAATAGTTCATACAGAACCAATGCTGCTTACCCACCAGGTACGACAATTTCTTGAACAGGTGCATCAGCGTACGCGCCATCCACAAACGGTTCGCACCGGTCACAATAAAAAAATCAAAGTCGGTCTGATCATCTGCATAGTTCTTCGACAAGGAACCTGATATGCCTATACCCCGTACAAACGGAAAGCGGTATAAGAAAGCCGCTACTTTATAGGCGGCAGGCAACAGCGTGGCAGCCTTGGCGTTACCATGCAGCCGGCGGGTAACCAGGGAACGATCGTTGCGCAACGAGTAGAAATTTCCGTGCCTGTAAATGCAGCGCGCAGCAATCAGTTGTTCCAGCACCGGCTGTAAGCCTTCCGGGCATACTTCCTGGTCCATGAAATAATGAATCTCTTCCTCCAGCAGGGGATAATGGAAAATATCGAAATAGGCAAGCGCCTTCAGCACGCTGCGTTCAAGGCTTTGCTGCATGTGGCCGGGATATTAGTGAATGAATGAAGAAGGCTGAATACACCGGGCAACTCTTTTCCGGGTTTCACGTATTCTATTAATAAATACTCCGATCAGGCGCGGAAGGTTGCTTCGACCGGATAAAATCCGTCCCCGTGAAGCAGGGCTATTGCCCGATTGCAGGCCAGGCAATACCACAAAAGCAAAAAAGCAATGACAACAAATCCGGTATATACATCGGCGCCCGTTACCGAAGCAGTAAGATGCAGAAAAGGAAATTCCTTGCGCCACTATATTGATCAGCGCAGGGTATACTTTGCGGTCAAACGTTGTTTTGATGTGGCGGTTTCGCTGATAGTGATCGTGGGCATATTAAGCTGGCTTACGCCATTGCTGGGTATACTGATAAAATGGTCGTCGCCGGGACCGGTTTTTTTCCTGCAGAAACGGGTAGGACGGTTTGGCAAAACTTTTACCTGCATCAAGTTCCGCACCATGATACTGAATGCAGAAGCAGACAGTTGCCAGGCAGGCGAAAACGACGACCGCATTACCGGCATCGGGAAGTTGCTGCGAACATCCAATATTGACGAGCTGCCGCAGTTTATCAACGTGCTGCTGGGACATATGAGCATTGTAGGGCCACGCCCGCATATGTATGCCGACTGTCGCAGATTTTCGGCTGTGGTACAGGGTTATAAATTCCGCTCGCTGGTAAAACCGGGCATTACCGGTTTATCGCAGGTAAAAGGTTATCACGGAAGAGTGGTGAGCACAGAATGTATTTTCAAGCGATACCAGTGGGATGTTTATTATGTGCGCAATGCCAGTTTCTGGTATGATATAAGGATTATAGCCACTACGCTGTTGCGCCGCCTGGGGTAACAACAGATGCGCTTCGTAATTTTTACTAACCATGTAGTGTATACAGGTTGCCTGCAGCATCCATCAGGCAACTCAAAGCATCCGCTTACAATCTTCCCGTTACCGTAACGCCATAAGTCCTCGGGTTCCCCAAATGCACGGCGCCAAAATCATACGCAAAGGCAATGTACCGTGTATCCCCCATATTGCGCACCCAGCCCATTACATCAATATGCCGGGAGCTGATGCCAAAACGCGCATGACCAAGCTGGTAAGGACTTTGCCTGATCTCGTTCGCCAGATCAAAATACTGTTGTCCCAGGTACATCCACTCGCCCCGCAGCACCAGCGAGAGCTGGTTCTTTTCGTTGAGCAGGTAATTGTACTGCAGCGCCAGCATTGAAGTCATTTCCGGTGTAAACACCTGCCGGTTGCCGGCAAGATTTTCTTCCGAACCATTGCGGGCAAG
>Ga0164243_10003307_pt1 | contig 25908 bp, 25 predicted proteins | sample OricompcompostOP_FD_108781 | JGI IMG/M metagenome (GOLD analysis project Ga0164243, IMG submission 108781) | Organic Plus compost microbial communities from Emeryville, California, USA - Original compost - Organic plus compost (OP) | ecosystem: Engineered > Solid waste > Mixed feedstock >...
CGCTCTTGTCGTTCCACAGGTCGCGGCCGGTCTGCCAATAGCCGCCGGTGTTCTCGATGATGTTCTTGAGATGCGCTAGCCATTTGCGCGACACACCCGCGGACGCGTAGTAGCGCTCGAGGAAACGTGCCAGCGAACGCTTGCCCGGCGCGGCCGTCTGCACCTCGTCCACGCCGCCAATGAACTGATAACGCCACGACCGGTGGAAGAACCACAGGCTGCTCATCGCCGCGCGGCGGTTGTCGCTGGCGAGGAAGATCGGGATGCAGGCGGAGGCGCAGGTTGCGCCGCGGTCGACGACTGTGACGAGTCGATGCGTGGTCTTGATGTTGCGCAGCACGGCGATGGTTTCGGCCATGTAGTCGGTGCGGCCGCCGCAGGACTGCAGCACGAGACGCACCGACTTGGTGCGGCTCTTGTTGGCCTCGAAGGCAGCATCGATCGCGCGCGCCATCTTTTCGTTGACCGAGCCGACCCAACTCAGAACCAGCGTATCGCCATCGGCAATGACGGTCGGGCGCAGTTCGCCAGCCGCACAGGGATCGGCCGCCTCGGCGCCCTCCCACGGGCACGCGAGCAACGCCAACGAGATAACAATGAATCCCAGAACATCACGCATCGCGATGACGGGATCCGACATCGCGATGGCGAAATCAGGGTAACGAACGATTTACCGCGTTGATGGTGAATTTCGTTCAGCTCAGAACCGGCGCAGGAGGCGCTCGTAGTAGTCGAGCTCCTGTGTCGGACGCGCCGGCTGGGCAAGGCGGCGGCGCAATTCCTCGAGGATCTCACGCGCGCGTTGCATGTCGATCTCGTCAGGCACCTTCACGGAGTTGCCGGCGTCGGGGCCCTGGAAGCGCTGCGGGCGCCCGAGAGGATCGCGTGGCTGCTCGCCGTTCTGGCCGTAGCGAGAGGCGCCCTCCTTGGCCATGCCTTCCGCCATCTTCTGCGCGCCCTGGCGCATCTGGTCGAGAGCTTCCGACTGGTCGGAGAGCGCGGTGTTCGTATCGCCCTCCTTGAGGGCATTCTCGGCGTTCTCCATGGCATCGCGCGCCCGGTTGAGCTCATCCGGACCGGCGCCGAGCTGCTCCATCTCGCGGCGGAGCTTCTCCAGCTCTTCCTTTAGAGCTTGCTGCTGCTCGCTGAGGCTCCCTTTGCCCTGCTGGCCGCGCTGGCCTTGCTGGCCACGCTGACCAGACTGGCCGCTCTCACCCTGCTGGCCAGGCATGCCCTGGCCCATGCGGCCCTGGCTCTGCTGCTGTCCGTTCTCGCCCGGCATCGTGCCACCGGGCGTCTGCTGGCGACGGTTCTCACGATAGGTCTCGTCCATCAGCCGCTGCTGGCGGCCGACGAGACCGCCGAGCTCGTCCAGCTTCTTTTGCATCTGCTGCCCGCGCTCGGCCTGCTGCTTGGACATCTGGCCCGACTGAAGACGCTCGAGGAGATCGCGGAGCTGGGCCAGCATCTGCTGCGCCTGATCGCGCGCGCCAGACTTGGTCATGTCCTCGAGATTCTTCATCATCTGGTCGAGGTCTTGCTGGCTCAGCTGCTGGTTCTGCTGATCGAGGCCCTCAGGGGGCGCCTGGTCCTGCGCATTCTTGGTGAGCTGCTCGACATACTTGGACAGGGCCTCGCGCAGCTCCTGCATGAGCTGATCGACTTCCGAATCGGGCGCATTCTTCTCCAGCGCCTCGGCAAGCTTGTCCTGCGCATCCTTCAGCGCCTTCTCGGCATCCGAGAGGTCGCCGTCCTCGATGCGCAGCGCGAGCTCCCACAAGCCATCGGTGATGGTTTTCAGGCCCTGGCGCGAGGTGTCGCGGTCGAGCTGGCGGATGGCAGTGCGCAAGCCGAGATACACCGAGGTCGAATCGATGAAGCCTTCGGGCTCCAGCGTCAGCGCCCCGAGCGCGCGCTTGACCAGCGGAGCATAGCGCGGGTCATCCATCAGCTTGGCCCGCTGCTCGATGACGGCGCGGGCGAGCGGCTTCTGGAACAGCCGCTGCGGGAGCACCAGCTTCATCGGCTTGGAGCGGCCGATGTTACCGGCGATGTCCTTGGCCTCAAGCGTCAGGACGACCTCGCGGCCGGCGTAGGGATGCGGGCCGAAATCGATATACGTCTGCGCCTCTTTCTGTGCGGGACGCGGCAGGCGCAGCGTGATCTCGGGTGGGCGCTCGTAGGGCGGGCGCGGGCCTTTGAGCGCTTCGGGTTGCGCCCATGCCTTCTTGGGATCGATCGGCTTCTCGGCGCTGCGGTCGCGCTTCACGTCGGCGTCGGCAGAGACGACGCCATAGTCGTCCTCGACCGTGTAGGTGAGCTTCATGGAACCGCGGCGCGTGCGCTCGGGCGGCTTCGTCATGGCGATGACGGGTGGCTTGTCAGGACGCACGTAAAACGCCCAGTGCGCCAACTCGGTGCCACCGGCAAGAACGCGGATCTCGGCCGGGGAGCGCAACTCGAAGCGGATCTCGGAGATCGTGGTATTCGCCGCTGTCGACTGGCCGGCATCTGGCTCTTTCGCCTCGACACGCTGGCGCGCGGAAGAGCCTTCGGCAAACACCTCGAGCGACGGCGCACCAAGACCTTTGCCGCTGGTGCGCACGATCAGTACGCTGCCCTCGGGGACGTCAATGAGCTTGGAATGCGTGTCGGGTGTTACAGGTCCGCGGGCGCCGTCGGCGAGCATGAGCGGCGGCTTGCCGGTGTAGGACGGCGGCGTTACCCAAGCATCAAGGCGCGCCTCGGCGATGGCTTTAGCATCGTTGAAGCGGAATGCGGAGCGCAGGCGATCCGAGGCGCTGTCGCCGACGAGGGCCAACAGGGCGACGACGCCCAGGACGAGAAGGGCGCGCAGCGCGATCGGGTCGAGCCGGTCGGCGCGTGGACGAGGTGGCCCCACGCGCAGCTTGGCAAGCGCTGCCGCGAGGCGCGTCCGGTGCGCCTGCCAGATGGCGCCCGTGCGTGGATCTTCCGCGTTGGCGGTGATCGTGTCCTCGTACGAGGAAGCGGGCCGGTGGGGCACACCAGAGGTGCGCTCGATACGGCGCACGGCCTCCTCGCGGGTGGGGAAGGGTGTGCGCAGCGCGTAGGCGACGGCGGCAATGGCGGCGGCGGCGAAGGCGGCGAGCGCCAGGTAGTGGAGCGGATCCGACAGCAGAGGCCACAGTCCTGCGAGCGAGAAAAGCAGGAACAGACCAACGAGGCCGAGGATGAGCCAGATACGCGGCCACAGGCGCTCGAGCAGCAGCGCCCAACTGCTGGTGCGCACCTTGCGCGCAAACCTGGCATCGAGAGGGGAAGCGGGCTTCGGCTCCGTCATAGGGGGACGATAGCCGGAACATCGTGGCCGGCCTAGCGGCGCGGGGACGCGCTAGGATTAAAGTTTAGTCATCCTCAGCGGAGAATTGGGTATTCCAGCCAGGTCGGCACGCGATCCTGGGCAATCAGGGCGTCGGCGGGGAGCCGGGGGCGGACGATGGCATAGTCGTTGCCTCTAACCAAAACTTCCGGCACCAGCGGACGCGTGTTGTAGGTGGAGGACATCACGGCACCGTAGGCACCGGCCGTCATGACGGCGATGAGGTCGCCCGCGCTGAGCGGCGGCAGCTTGCGGTCGAGGGCGAGATAATCACCCGTCTCGCACACTGGGCCGACGATATCCTGGACGATGAGCGGCATGGCGCGCTTGGCCTTCTCGATAGGCCAGATCTCGTGATCGGCCTCGTAGAGCGTCGGACGAATGAGATCGTTCATTGCCGCATCGACGACCGTAAACGTCTTGTCGACGCCCTCCTTGGAGTAGATGACGCGGCTGACGAGCACCCCGGCGTTGCCGACGATCACACGCCCCGGCTCCATAACGATCTTGAGGTTCAGAGGACCAAGCTCTTCCTTGACGACCGCTGCATAGGCCGAAGGCGGCGGTGCCATCTCGCCTTCGGACATGTAGGGCACACCGAGGCCGCCGCCGATGTCGAGATGGGCGAGCCTATGACCGTCAGCCATGAGCGCCTCGGCGAGCTCGCGCATCAGGCGGAAGGCGTTGCGGAACGGCCCCAAGTCGGTGATCTGGCTGCCGATGTGCATGTGGATGCCGGTGACGGCGATCCCAGGGAGCTTGCCCGCCTCACCATAGAGCCGGCGCGCCTCGCCATAGGGGATACCGAACTTGTTCTCTGCCTTGCCGGTGGAGATCTTGGCGTGCGTCTTGGCGTCGACATCGGGGTTCACACGCAGCGCGATGCGTGCCGTCTTGCCGAGGCTCGCAGCCACCTCGCTCAACGCGCGCAGCTCCGCCTCGCTCTCGACGTTGAAGCCGAGGATGTCCTGCTCGAGCGCGTAGGCCATCTCATCGCGCGTCTTGCCGACCCCGGCGAAGATGATCTTCGAAGCCGGTGTCCCGGCGGCGCAGGCGCGGCGCAGCTCGCCCTCTGACACGACGTCCATGCCGGCGCCGAGGTTGGCCAGGGTCGTCAGCACGGCTTGGTTCGAGTTCGCCTTGACGGCAAAGCAGATGAGCGCGTCTTGGCCGGCGAAAGCCTCGGTGAGCACGCGGTAGTGGCGCTCGAGCGTCGCCGTCGAATAGCAATAGAAAGGCGTTCCGACCTCGGCAGCGAGCCGCGCCAGGCTGACGCCCTCGGCGTGCAGCACGCCGTCGCGGTACTCGAAATGGTGCATAGGCCGGGGTCTCTTGGTTGCGGCGAGCTGCTATAGCTTGCGCCGCTAATAGCGACAGACGGCAGTGAAATGCAATGGCAGGGGCGGATGAGCGAGGCAGCGGCAAAAGAGAAGCGCGAGGCGGCGGATGGCGTCGCTGAAACCATTGGCGTTCCCCTCTCCGTCTTTACCTTGCCGATCGCGGGGCGCTCCTGGCACGTGCGGGCGGCGCGGGACCATGCATCGCTGATGGCGGCGGCGGACCGCTTCGTCGCCTTCCCGTTCGGGCTATTGCTGTGGGAGTCGGCCCAGGCGCTGGCCGAGGCCCTGGCCGACGATAAAGAGAGCCTAGCCGGCCGAACCGTCCTCGAGCTGGGTGCCGGGGTCGGCCTGCCGGGCATCGTGGCGCGCTGGCTCGGGGCAGCAGCCGTGCGGCAGACCGACCATATTTCGGAGGCCCTCGCTCTTTGCCGGGCCAATGCCGAGGAGAACGGTGTCGGCGGGATCGAGGTTGCGCTCGCCAACTGGGATGCGTGGACCGATGCACACACCTACGATCTGATCATCGGCTCGGACGTGATCTATGAGCGTTCGGCGCATGCGCCATTGGCGGCCATCCTCGACCACAATCTTGCGCCCGGCGGCCGCGTGCTGCTCGCCGATCCGGGGCGGCAGGACACGCCACTGTTCCTGGCCGACCTGACAGCTACCGGCTGGAAGTCAGCACGACGGCGGCGCGCCGTCCCGGCGCTGTTGCCTGGCGGCGCCGAGAGCGTGGGCGTCGACATCATCGAGCTGTGGAAATGATGATCGCAGAGCGCGATCGGCTGCCTCGGGGGCCGCGCGCCGCCAAATGACTACTTAGCGCAGCAGCGGATCGAGGATGAAGCCCTCGTGCGGCTTGGGCGGGGCGGCGCTGCCCGGCTGCGTACCGGCGGCCTCGGCCGACTTGGCGGTACCATCCGCCTTGGCGGTGGGAGGCGGATCAAGCGAGCCGCGGACGCCGCAGCCGCCGAAACCAAGGCAGAGCCCGGCCGCCATCAAGACGGCAACCATCGCCTTCGGTGTCAACGATACGCGCATGTCCCCGACGATCCCACGCTGGCCCAATGCCGCATAGCCAAGGAAACCCACCTCAGAGGCGGTTTTTGGACACCCTGGCCGTACCGCGCCCTATCTAGCCCTTCGCGAGGGTCTTTTCCAATCGCTTCCGCCAGGCGGCGGCCATTTTGGTGACGTTCTGTGGCGCGGTTCCCCCATGGCTCGTGCGGCTCGCCGCCGAGCTCTCGGGGCTCAAAACGGTGAAAATATCGGCGGTTATGCGCGGCTCGATGGCCTGCATAGCGGGGAGGGAAAGCTTATCCAGAGGAAGATTGTCCGCCTCTGCCGCCGCCACGATGCGCCCCGTCACATGGTGGGCCTCGCGGAAGGGCATTTTCAGCACCCTCACCAACCAGTCGGCGAGATCGGTCGCGGTCGAATAGCCGCTGCCGGCCGCCGCCAGCATCGCCGCCGGCTGCGGCTGCATGTCAGCCACCATGCCCGTCATGGCGGCGATGGCGAGGGCAAGGCTATCGAGGGCGTCGAAGGCGACCTCCTTGTCCTCCTGCATGTCCTTCGAATAGGCGAGCGGCAGCCCCTTCATGACAATGAGCAGGCTCTGGAAGGCACCGGCGATGCGTCCGACCTTGGCGCGCGTCAGCTCGGCGGCGTCCGGATTGCGCTTCTGCGGCATGATCGAGGAGCCGGTGGTGAACTTGTCCGACAGCTTGATGAAGCCGAACTGCGGCGTCGACCATAGGACGATCTCCTCGGCAAGGCGCGACAAATGCACGGCGCAGATCGAGGCCGCGGCGAGCGTCTCGAGGATGAAGTCTCTATCGGAGACGCTATCGAGCGAGTTGTCGGTCGGCTTATCGAAACCGAGCGCGGCAGCGGTGGCGTGCCGGTCGATAGGGAACGACGTGCCGGCAAGCGCCGCGGCGCCGAGGGGGCATTCGTTGAGACGCGCTCTGGCATCGGCAAGACGCCCACGGTCGCGGCCCAGCATCTCGACATAGGCGAGCAAGTGGTGGCCGAAGGTGACGGGTTGCGCCGGCTGCAGGTGGGTGAAGCCCGGCATGATGGTCGCCGCATGCGCTTCGGCCTTCTCAACGAGCACGAACTGCAATGCTACCAGAGTCTCATTCAGGGCGTCGACGCGCTCGCGGACGTAGAGCTTGAAGTCGGTCGCCACCTGGTCGTTGCGCGAGCGCGCCGTGTGCAGGCGTCCGGCCGGGGTGCCGATCGTCTCCTTGAGGCGGCTTTCGACGTTCATGTGCACGTCTTCCAGCGCACGCGAGAACTCGAGCTTGCCTGCATCGATCTCGGCGGCGACGGCGTCGAGACCGGCGACGATGGCGGCAGCGTCCGCCTTGTCGATGATGCCGGCGTCGGCGAGCATGGCGGCATGCGCCTTGGAGGCGCGGATATCTTGCGGGGCGAGGCGCTTGTCGAAGCCGATGGAGGCGTTTATCTCCTCCATGATCTCGGCCGGAGACACCGTGAAACGACCGCCCCACATGCGGTTAGCAGGCTTGTCCGTCACGGGTTTCCTGGCTCCTCGAGGCCGAAAGAAAGCATATGAGCGAGCAGCCTCCACTTCCGAAGCCGAACCGCTCTTTGGTCTACGTGTGGATCGCCGCGCTGTCGGCGCTGGTGGCGTTCGCGGCGGTATACGTCACGTTGGGCCGGCCTGACAATCAACCGGCGGAAACTTCCGCTCGCCCTGCCTCCGAAGCGAAAAGTTCGGCGCACCCGCTGGCCACCGGTGCCATGACCACCTTCGTATTCAAGCCTACGCCCGAGCCGCTGCCCGATATCCGATTTGTTAACGGGACCGGGGAGGAGCTGAGCCTCGACAAGCTGCGCGGTAAGGTGGTGCTTCTCAACGTCTGGGCCACGTGGTGCGCGCCATGCCGCGAGGAGATGCCAGGTCTCGACCGGCTGCAGGCAGCCCTCGGCTCTGACAAGTTCGAGGTCGTGGCGCTTGCCGTCGACAAGAGCGGCATCGAGGGCGCAAGAAAATTCCTAGCGGATATCAAGGCGGAGAAGCTTGCCGCCTACGCCGATCCGACCGCCAAGGAGGGCACCCAGCTCAAGGTCATCGGCATGCCGACGACGATCCTCATCGATAGGGAGGGGCGCGAGATCGGCCGGCTGATCGGTCCCGCCCACTGGGACAGCGCGGAGGCCAAGCGGCTGATCGAGGCGCAGCTTTGATTGGCGCCAGTTCCATTGGCGCCGGGCGACTCCCCTTTCGGGGAGCCGGCCGCCCAGTGACCTAAGCCATGAAGTGCGAGGCGAAGGAGAGCACAGCGAAGGCAAGGGCGCCAAGAAACAGCACCTCGTTGCGGCGCGCAGCGCCAGCTGCCCGCTCGATCTGCGCCTGAACGTCGGCGAGCTCAGCGAGCTTGCGGTCGACAGACTCGAACGATCTATAGGTGAGGCCGGCGAACTTGCTGCGGTCACCCTCGATGGCGTCGAGGCGCCCCTTGAGGTCCTTGCAGGTCCGCTGCAGGTCCGTGATCTTGTAGTCGCGGGAGTTCTCCAGACTGACCTCAAACGCCTGGAAGCGCTTGTTGCGGCTCGCCTCCTCGGTCATCTCGTCGATGGCGGCCCGGGATCTCTCCAGCTCGCGTTCGAGGCGGGCAATGGTGCCGGCGATGCGCTCGAACTGGACCGCCGCCTCGGCGATGAAGCCATCGCGTCCTGACCGCTTGGTGCTTGGATTGAGCGGCGCAACCGCGACAGCAATCGCTCTCTCGCTCTTCGAGACGACCTCACCCTGCAACACGACGCAAACTCCACCGCAACGCCACCAGCCCGACCTGCAGGGGAGTATTGCCGAACGGGATTTAACATGACGTATCCAATTGCAGGCGGGACCAAAAGAATCTGTTTGCATTGACACAATTTTGCCCGCGCGCGACAACGCGGGCCGCCGAAGGAAGCAGGGGGCGGGGATGTCAGCCAACGTCGACACAAGCGAGTTGCAGAGCGCCATCGATGCCGTGTGGGAGGAGCGCCAGGGGATCTCTCCGGGAACAACCGGCGTCGTCCGCGACACGGTGGAGAAAGCACTCAACCTGCTCGACAAAGGTGTCGTACGCGTCGCTGAGAAAGGCCCCGACGGCTGGACCGTCAATCAGTGGCTGAAGAAGGCGGTGCTGTTGTCGTTCCGCCTCAACGACATGGTGCCTATCTCCGGCGCGCCGGGCGGTGCCTCGTGGTGGGACAAGGTACCTTCCAAGTTCGCAGGCATGAGCGCCGACGACTTCCGCCGCGCCGGCTTTCGCGCCGTTCCAGGGTCAATCGTCCGCCGCTCGGCTTATATCGCGCCGAACGTCGTGCTGATGCCGTCGTTCGTCAACCTCGGCGCCTATGTGGATGAAGGCACGATGGTCGATACGTGGGCGACCGTCGGCAGTTGCGCCCAGATCGGCAAGAACTGCCACCTCTCGGGAGGAGCCGGCATCGGCGGTGTTCTGGAGCCGCTGCAGGCCGGTCCGGTCATCATCGAGGACAACTGCTTCATCGGCGCGCGCGCCGAGGTGGCGGAGGGCGTTGTCGTCGGCGAGGGCTCTGTACTGTCCATGGGCGTCTATCTCGGCGCCTCAACCACGATCGTCAACCGTGCCACCGGCGAGAAGCATTTCGGCAAGGTGCCGCCGTATTCGGTCGTCGTCTCGGGGACAATGCCGGGCAAGCCGCTGCCCGACGGATCGCCCGGACCCAACCTTTATTGCGCCGTCATCGTCAAGCAGGTGGACGCCAAGACGCGCTCCAAGACGTCGATCAACGAGCTTCTTCGCGACTAAGCGTCAAGGGACGAGAGACGAGGGCAGCGTCGGCATGTACCGCTCACTCGATCCCGACAAGATTGTCTCTACGCTCGATGTGCTGCACGAGCGCATAAACGAGCGGTTTCCGGGGTCTGGCCTCAGCGCCGTGTGCGCCGAGGTGGTGAGCATGGCCCGCCACACGTCGCGCCGCATCTTGAAGGTCTCACAGCCGATCTGGAGCCTGCGCATCGCGTTGCTCGCGCTGTTGGCAGCCGTCGTCGGGCTCGTGGGCTTGGGGATCCTCGAGGCCTCATCGCTCAAGACCTCGGACGAGTTGACGGAGACCATGCAGGGCGTCGATGCCGGCGTAAACCTGCTCATCGTGCTCGGAGGCGCGGCTTTCTTCCTGGCCTCGCTCGAAACCCGCATCAAGCGCGATCGAGCGCTCAGGGCGCTGCACGAGCTGCGGTCGATCATCCACGTCGTCGATATGCACCAGCTCACCAAGGACCCGAGCATGATCGGGCATATCCGCACGCGTTCTTCGCCGGACAGGCCGCTGACGCCGTTTCAGTTGATCCGCTATTTGGACTATTGCTCGGAACTGCTATCCCTCACCGCGAAGTGCGCGGCGCTCTACGCGCAGAAGCTGAGCGATCCTGTGGTCATCGAGACGGTCGGCTCCATCGAGCTCTTGACCTCCGACTTGTCGAATAAGATCTGGCAGAAGATCACCATCGTCGAAGGGCTCGCCGGCGACCAGACGTCGCTTGCCGCCATGTCGCACGAATCCTAGTCATGCTGGGAACCGTTTGTTGTCGTCGTTAGATTCTAGACTGGTTTCCAGGGCACAGAGTCGCCCGCAAAAGACGAACAGCCACCATGCCCACCAGCTCCGACCCGGTTGCTCTCGCCCAGGCGCTCATCCGTTGCGAAAGCGTCACGCCCGCTGAAGGGGGCGCGCTGACGCTGCTCGAGGGCGTGCTCGACGCGGCCGGCTTCGAGTGCCATCGCATCACCTTCTCGGAGCCGGGGTTCCCCGACGTCGAAAACCTCTATGCGCGTCTCGGGAATACAGGCCCCAACCTCTGCTTTGCCGGCCATACCGACGTTGTCCCAGCCGGAAACCTCGATGCATGGACATCACCCCCGTTTGGAGCCGAGATTCACGGCGGCGTCCTCTACGGTCGCGGCGCCGTCGACATGAAAGGCGAGATCGCCTGCTTCGTCGCCGCCATGAAGCGCTTCCTCGCGCAGGACAGGGCCAGCCTGCCGGGGTCGATATCCCTGCTCATCACGGGCGATGAGGAGGGAGACAGCGTCAACGGAACCGTCAAGCTGCTCGACTGGCTCAAGGCGCGCGGCGAGGTGCTGCATGCCGCCGTCGTCGGCGAGCCATCGAGCCGCAACGCCGTGGGTGATGAAATCAAGATCGGGCGGCGCGGCTCGCTCAACGGGGAGATCGTCGTTGCGGGTAAGCAGGGGCATGCGGCCTATCCGCAGCTCGCCGACAACCCGGTTCCGAAGCTCGCGCGCATCATAGACCGCCTGTCGAGCCTCAAGCTCGACAACGGCACGGCGCATTTCGAGCCGTCGCATCTTGCGGTCACCGTGATCTCAGTGCCGAACACGGCAACCAACGTCATCCCGGGAGAGGCGCGCGCGCGGTTCAACGTTCGCTATAACGATGGGCATGACCGCCCGCGGCTCGAAGCCTTGCTGCGCGAGGTATGCGACAGCGCCGCGGCAGAGATTGGCGCACGCTACACGTTGACGTTCTCAGGGACGGGAGACGTGTTCGTCACAGAGGCCGGACCGCTGGTGGCAACGATGCAGTCGGCGGTCGAGGCTGTGACGGGGCACGTCCCGAAGCTTTCGACGACGGGTGGCACGTCTGACGCGCGCTTCATCAAGGATCACTGCCCCGTGATCGAGATGGGTCTTGTCAACGCCACCATCCATCAGGTGGACGAGCGGGTCTCCGTCGCAGACCTCGAGACGCTGACGCGCATCTATGAGCGGTTCCTCAGCCTATTTTTCGCACGGGCATAGGCCGGCCTCGCCTGTTGCCGTGGCGTTGCTTCCGACTACACTCGTCTGCATATTTCATGAGGTATTGCAGACGTGTCTGAACCATCTTTCGATTTCAATATGCTCTTGCGCCGGGGCATTCCGGTGAAGCGCTTCGAAGCTGGCGAGCGAATCTTTCTCGAGCACGATGCGGGTGATGCGATGTATGTCGTGCGCAGCGGCGCCGTCGACGTCATCAGCTTCGGGCAAGTCCTCGAGCAAGTCGGCGTCGGCGGAGTATTTGGCGAGATGGCGATCATCGACGATGCGCCACGCGCCGCAGCCGCACTTGCCAGCCAGCCAACCGAGGTTGCGGTGATCGACAAGCCGACCTTTCTGGCGCTGATCGCCGATGAGCCGGAGTTCGCACTCAACGTCATGAAGCTGATGGCCGAGCGCGTGCGACGCAAGGCAGGCTCCGGCTGAGCCTGCTTCGGGCAGCGGCGCGTTGCTGCGTCAACTACCGGCCGCCTGGTTGTGCTGGGCGATGCGCGCCTCGCGAATGCGGGCACGGCGGCGCACGGCCTCTCCTTGCGAGAAATAGGTGGCCAGGCCGTGAGCGAGGATGCCAATGCCCCAGCCGAGCAGCGGCCAGAAGAACCAGAGCTTTTGCGGCGTGAGGAGCAGGTTCACTGCGATGAGGATGGCATTGACCAGCACATACGCCGAAAAATGGAAGAAGAAGCCAGTGTCGCCCAGCAGCGTGCCGCCGAGATAGTTCCTGACAGACGCATAGGCATTGGAGAGTAATGAGGGCATTGTAGCTCTCCTTGTCCGATGGAGTTGCCCAACTCTTAGCACGGCTATGCAAGGCGCGCCTGCGACGGGGCGCGCTCGCGAGCCCAGCGGGAAGTGCATAGCAGAGCAGCGAGCTGCGCCAAAGCAGCGATTGTCGCAGGGGGTTTCGAGATCCATATTTCAGGGACCGATTTGCCCAGTGGACTAATGGCTTAGTCCTGGGTCGCCAGCATAACGCGCAAGGAGCGGCCTCGCTAAAGAGGCGAGCAATACCGCCGGAGGATCCTCCGGCGGTATTGCTGTTTTTTCCGCCCGTCAGGCGCGCTCGTCGCCGGTGACAACGCGACCGATCCATTCCTCCTGGCTGATCGTACCGCCCGACTGCGCAACCTTGGCCAGTTCGGCGGGGCGCAGCACGTCCTGAACGCCGTCGATGCGCTTCCATTCGCAGAGCGGCGTCTCGGCCTCGGCTTGCGGCACGTAGCGCGATGTCTTGAGCTTTTGGTAGCGGTGTATGTAGCGCGGACAGTTCATCCACAGCTCGGTCAGCTTCACGCGCACGACCAGCTCGGCCTCCTTGAACGCACTGAGCAGTTCAGGTGCGTCGGAGACCTCGGCGACGCCCTGCGCGCGCAGGCGAAACGGACGCTCGAAGTCGATGAACAGGAATCCGACCTGAGGATGGGCGGTGATGTTGCCCATCGACAGGTACATGCCGTTGCCGTCGTAGCTCGGAAAGATGATGTGAGTTTCATCGATCGCGCGCACGAAGCCTGGCGCGCCGCCCTTGTAGGATACGGTTGGGCGACCCTCGCCATCGACGGTGGTCAGGAAGAAGAAGTCGCGGCTTTCGATGAAGGCTTTCTCATCCGGACCGATCTCTGTCTTGAGCGCAATTTGCTCGATGCGGTCGGCCATCGGACGCGATTCAAAACGGTCCTGCAAAGCCCGGTGCTGCGGCTGATAGAGGCGGCTCATGGGTACGTTCCTTCTCCCTGGCTTGTTGTTGGTTACCGATATCTTTGCATTGTGCGGCTGATGGTGCGAGGGGGTTCGCAGCCCGTCGGCGCCGGATGCCGGCCGATCCCCGAGGCATGACGCGTGTTAACGCTCAGCGTCTTCCGCTCGCCCCATTTTCGGCGCTATCGTCGGACTTCCACGGAGAGCCCATGCGCTTCTTTCGGCGTCGGTCGAGCCCCGCACTGGTGATCCTGCTCGCATTTGCGATGCAGGCTGCGGCGGTGCTCGCGCATGCCCATGTCCATCCGCACCCGCCAACAAGGTCTGGCGTGCATGGCTGGACCAAAAGCGCGGCCCTTGCCTGTCGCGCGCTCGTCCGCCCGCCTGCGTGCGCGCCGGTTGCGCCTGGCCATCAGCACGACGACTGCCCGCTATGCTGGTCGCTGACGGCTTCCGGTGTGGGCGTGCTGCCTTCGCCGGTCACGGTGACTGCCACCGCCGCTCCGATGCACATGCTCTCGCCGCCGGCCGCGACGTCAGCGGTGGCGAAAGCTGGCGCTTCGCAATTCCAGCCGCGCGGTCCCCCGACGGCGTGAGACCGTAGCGGGACACGCGCAAGATGCCGCGCGCTCCTACCTATTGACCCCGAATGTTTGTTCACACCCGCCTGCGATGCTCCCCGCGAGGACGCGTGGGCGCTCATCAACAGGAACACAATCATGCGCATTCGCTCTTTGCAGATCGCCGTGCCGACGCTTGCCCTCGCCGCCGCGCTGCTTGCGGCGCCGGTCCGCGCCCAAGATGAGCACCGCGAGCTCGGCGCCCACGTGCACGGTCACGGCACGCTCAATATCGCCATCGAGGACAAGCGCATCTCGATGGAGCTCGAGGTGCCGGGGATGGACGTCGTCGGTTTCGAGCACGCAGCGTCGACGGACGCGCAGAAGGCTGCGGTCGACAAGGCCGAAGCCTTGCTGCAAAAGCCGCTCGGCCTGTTCGTCCTGCCTGCCGGTGCCGGCTGCAGCGTGGCGTCGACCAACGTGGCGATCGAAGCTGAGCATCACCACGACGGCGATGACGACCACGATCATAAGGCAAAGGGCGCCGACGCCGGCGACCACGATCATGACGATAAGGATCACGACCATGGCCATGAGGGCCACAATCAATTCCACGCCACCTATACGTTCGACTGCGCAAAGCCCAGCGCGTTGACGGCCATCACCTTCGACTATTTCAAGCACTTCGCCGGTGCGCAGGGGCTGACCGTCAACGTGGTCGCCGCCAAAGGCCAAAGCCAGTACGAGGTCAGCCGCGACAGGCCCGCCCTCGACCTCGGCGGGATCATGTGATGCAGCGCGCCCTATCCGAGCCGATCGCGCCCGATGTCGTGCGCATGACCGACATCTGCTTTCGCTGGCCGGGGGCGCGCGGCTTCTCGCTGTCGATCGACAGCTTCACGCTTCCAGCCCGGCAGCGCCTGCTGCTCGTTGGTCCCTCGGGGACCGGCAAGTCGACCTTCCTCAGCCTCTTGTGCGGCATCGTTGGGCCATCGACCGGAACGCTCGACGTGCTTGGCACCGACCTAACGAAGCTTTCCAACGCGGCGCGTGATCGTTTCCGCGCGGAGCACTTCGGCATCATCTTCCAGATGTTCAACCTGCTCCCCTACGGTTCGGTCCTCGATAACGTGATGCTGCCGCTCAGTTTTGCGCGCAAGCGCGCCGAGCGCGCAGCACACAACGGTCCTCCGGAAGACGAAGTCCGACGGCTTCTCGTGAGCCTCGGGCTAGACGCGGCCGAGCTTTCCGGCCACTCGGCGGCGAGTCTCAGCGTCGGCCAGCAGCAGCGCGTGGCGGCGGCACGGGCGCTGATCGGCGGACCGGAGCTGATCGTCGCCGACGAGCCAACATCAGCGCTCGACCGCAACCGGCAGCTCGCGTTCCTCGACCTCCTGTTTGCCGAGGCGGAGAGAGCCGGCGCGTCGGTGATCATGGTGAGCCATGAAGAGGAGCTCGGGAAGCGGTTCGACCGGGTGGTGAGGCTCGATGAGATCGCCGTTTCGGAGCGGAGCGCCGCGGCATGAGCGTGCAACATCACATAATTCCGCGACTTGCAGTGCAATCTCTACAGAACCGCGCGCTCACGGCCTTCCTGACCGTGCTCGCCATCGCCTTCTCGGTGATGCTGCTCCTCGGGGTCGAGAAGGTGCGCACCGGCGCGCGGCAGAGCTTTGCCGACACCATCTCGGGCACCGACCTCGTTGTCGGCGCCCGCTCGGGCTCGATCCAGCTCCTGCTCTATTCGATCTTCCGCATCGGCAACGCCACCAACAACGTCACCTGGAAGAGCTACGAGGACATCGCCAAGCGGCCCGAGGTGGCGTGGATCGTGCCGATGTCGCTGGGCGATAGCCATCATGGCTTCCGCGTGCTCGGCACCACGACCGACTATTTCGAGCGCTACAAGTACCGGCACGGGCAGGGCCTCACCTTCGCCGCTGGCGGGCCGTTCAAGGACCTGTTCGACGCGGTGATCGGCGCCGACGTGGCGAAGACGCTCGGCTACAAGGTCGGCGATCCGATCATCGTCGCGCACGGGCTCGGCTCGGTGTCGTTCGTCGAGCATGCCGACAAGCCATTTCGCGTGGCGGGCATCCTGGCGAAGACCGGCACGCCGGTCGACCGCACGGTGCATGTCAGCCTCGAGGCCATCGAGGCGATCCACGTCGACTGGCAGAACGGCATGCCGCAACCCGGACAAAGCGTTTCGGCCGACGACGTGCGCCGCATGGATCTGCGTCCGAAAGCGATCACCGCAGCACTCGTCGGCCTCAAATCGAAGCTGGCGACCTTCAAGCTGCAGCGGGCGATCAACGAGTATCCCGAGGAGCCGCTTTCGGCGATCATGCCGGGTGCGGCGTTGCAAGAGTTGTGGGGCCTCGTCGGCACAGCAGAAACCGCGCTGTCGGTCGTTTCGGCGATGGTCGTCGCCACCGCGCTGCTCGGCATGGTGACGATGATCCTGACGACACTGAATGAGCGGCGGCGCGAGATGGCCATCCTGCGCTCCGTCGGGGCGCGACCAGCGACCATCCTCGGCCTGCTGGCCACGGAGGCGGGGCTGCTGACGCTGGCCGGTGTGGCGCTCGGCGTCGTGCTGCTCTATGCGGCGCTGCTCGTCCTGCGTCCGTGGGTCGACGCAAACTATGGCCTCAACCTCGATATCAACGCGCCGACGGCGCGCGAATGGCTCATGCTTGCCGGCATCGTCGCGGCCGGCTTCCTTGCCGGGCTGCTGCCGGCGATGCGGGCCTACCGCCTGTCGCTCGCCGACGGCATGACCGTGCGCACATGATGGAGAAGACGATGACGAAAGCTCACCTTGGCCTCGCTCTGGCGCTGCTCGTCATGCAGGCGCCGCTCAATGCAACCATTGCCGCCGACGCGCCGATCGACCTCAAGTGGGCGCAGCTCATGCCGCCGGCGCAGCAGGTGCCCATCAAGCCGAAGACATTCTTCGCCGGCTCGACGCCGGCACCCGACGATGGCGGACCGCCCCCGCCTCCGCTGCCCGAAGGCGGCTTCATGTCGGTGAAGCGCAAGCAGCCGGGCAGCAACCTGCCGCCGCAAGTGGTGAGCGAGTTCAACGGCAAACGGGTGAAGATCGGCGGCTACGTGGTGCCGCTCGACTTCGAGGCGACGTCGATCAAGGAGTTCCTCCTGGTGCCGTTCGTCGGTGCCTGTATCCATGTGCCGCCACCGCCGGCCAACCAGATCGTCTACGTGAAGTCGGACAAGGGCTTCGAGATCGCCGGTCAGTTCGACCCCGTGTGGGTGACGGGCACCTTGAAAACCGAGCCGGCGTTCACCGGGCTTGCCGACGCCGGCTATACGCTCGATGCCGACGCCGTCGAGCACCGCAAGGAGTGAGTAAGCATCGTTACTCGGCGCTCTCCGGCGCGAGCGGAGCGGGCGGCTTTCCTGGCGGCCCGTGCAGGTAGGTCATCGACAGGTAGGCGCCGATCCACGAGCCCAGCGCCGCGAACACCACGTAGACCCAGTTGTTGGTGTAGCTGATGACGGCGAACGAGGAGAGCGTGTACCAGAGCGCGCTCCAGTTCGCCGCCGCGAAGCGCTTCCTGTGGATGACGGACGACGTGAACATCACGTAGACGGCGTCGGTGAGCGCCGTCGCCAGCACCACGCCGAGCGCCAGCCAGATGTCGATGTCTGCGATCTGATCCATGCTGTCATGCTAGCTGCCGCCGCTTAATGATCGGCATAGGTTGCAGACAACAAGTCTGTCATCCCGGAAGCGGCCGGCATCGCAAGCTGCTATCCGGGAGCCAGCGCAGAGAACGGCGAAGCCTCTATGTGGGGCCTGCGGCACGTCTCACGCTGGGTCCCGGGTCTTGCTCGGCTTCGCCTCGCTGCACCCGCGATGACAGACGTGCGGCTACTTGAAGTGCTTGGAGAGCTTCAAGCCCTGGGCCTGGTAGTGAGAGGCGAGGTCGCGGCCGTAGAGAAGCTCTGGCGTTTCAGTGAGGCGCTCGTAGACGAGGCGGCCGATGGTCTGCCCGTCCTCGAGGATGAATGGCACCTTGTGCGAGCGTACCTCGAGCACGGCGCGGGCGCCTTCGCCGCCCGCAGCCGCATCGCCGAAGCCGGGATCGAAGAAGCCCGCATAGTGGACGCGGAACTCGCCGACCAGCGGATTGAACGGCACCATCTCGGCGGCCTGGTCCGGAGGCACATGTACGGCCTCCTTGGAAGCGAGGATGTAGAACTGGTCCGGATCGAGGATCAGGCGCTTCTTGCCGCGCGCGAAAATCGGCTCCCAGTAGTCAAGCGTGGCGCAGGCGCCAACGGCGTCGACGTCGACGAGCCCCGTGTGACGCTTGGCGCGGTAGCCGACGAGGCCTTCCTTGTCCCCCGATAGATCGACCGAGAGCGGTATGTCCTGCACCGGCTTTGCCTCGGCGCCGCCGGCGCGGAAGCGGATCTGCGACAGGCGCGAACCCTTGCGCACGACGACGGGGAACGTCTGCGGGCAGACCTCGGCGTAGAGCGGCCCCCTGTAGCCCGCGGGGATCTGATCGAAGGCAGAAACGCCGTCGGCAATGACGCGCGTGAACACGTCGAGCCGCCCGGTGGAACTCTTGGGGTTGGTTGCCGCGCACAAGTCATCTGGAAGTGCGAGGCTTTCGAGCAGCGGCACGACGTAGACGCAGCCTGTCTCGAGGACAGCGCCCTGTGAAAGACTGATCGCGTGCAACTGCAGGTCGTCGAGCTTGGCAGCGACCTTCTCGTCCTTGCCAGGCAGGAAGCTTGCGCGCACGCGGTAGGCGACGTTGCCGAGGCGAAGGTCGAGGCTCGCCGGCTGCAACTGGGTCGGCAGCGGCGGCTCGGCGAGCTTCACCGCATCGTTCGCGATGAGGCCGCGGATGGCCTGCGACGGCAGGATGCCATCTCTCCGCAATGCAACCTGCGCAAGCTCTGGTTGGGGACTTGTCATCCACGCTCCCATTCCCCTCCCCCTGGTGGGGAGGGTGAAGAAGTGAGCGTCGCATAGTTTATGCGAACGCGGCAGTTCGTGCCTCTAGAGCAAGCGGGCCTTGACGCCAAGCCGGAAGGGGGAGTAATCCCCGCTGTTACTCCGTGGTCATTTGGCCGGCCGGCTTGCAGCCACGTAAAACAACTCGCTAAAAGGGCCGTGCGCATCCCCCCGGAGCTTAAGGCGCGGCTTTTCTATTCGAGCAGCGCTTTGGCTGGCCGGGTTTTTTACTGGGCGAGCAGCCCTGGAGATACGCGCATGGCAAGCAAGGAAGACAGGTCAGCAGGCTCCGAGGCGTGGGCGCCGGAGACGCAGCTCGTCCACGGCGGGACGCTTCGCTCCCAGTTCGGCGAGACCTCGGAGGCGATGTTCCTCACGCAGGGCTTCGTCTACGCCAGTGCCGAGCAGGCCGAGGCGCGCTTCAAGAACGAGGATCCGGGGTTCCAATACAGCCGCTTCTCCAACCCGACCGTCGCCATGTTCGAAGAACGCGTGCGGCTCCTGGAGGGCGCCGAGGAGGCGCGGGCGACGGCGAGCGGCATGGCGGCGGTGAACGCCGCGGTGATGGGCTACCTCAAGGCCGGCGACCATGTCGTCTCGGCGCGCGCGCTGTTCGGCGCCTGCCGCTACATCGTCGATGTGCTCGCCCCGCGCTACGGCATCGCCTCGACGCTGGTCGATGGCCGCGACATCGAAGCGTGGAAGAAAGCCATCCGCCCAAACACGAAGATGTTCTTCTTCGAAACGCCGTCGAACCCGGCACTGGAGCTGGTCGATATCGCCGCCGTGTCGAAGCTGGCGAAAGAGATCGGCGCGCTCGTCGTCGTCGATAACGTGTTCGCGACGCCGCTACTGCAGCGTCCGCTGAAGCTCGGTGCCGACGTCGTCGTCTACTCGGCGACGAAACACATCGACGGGCAGGGCCGGTGTCTGGGCGGCGCCGTGCTCGGCTCCAAGGATTTCATCACCGGCCACTTGCAGGAGTTCCTGCGCCAGACCGGCCCGACCATGAGCCCATTCAACGCCTGGGTGATGCTGAAGGGGCTCGAGACCATGCCGGTGCGCGTCAAGGCGCAGGTGGCGACGGCCGAGCGCATTGCCGACTACCTCGCCGAGCGACCCGAGGTCGCGCGCGTCATCTATTGCGGCCGCGCCGACCATCCGCAGGCCGACATCGCCAAGCGGCAAATGACGGGGGGCGGGCAGGTGGTGGCCTTCGAGGTGAAGGGCGGCAAGGCCGCGGCGTTCGCCGTTCAGAACGGCCTGAAGCTGATCAAGATCTCGAACAACCTCGGGGATGCCAAGTCTCTCATCACCCACCCGGCAACGACGACGCACTTCCGTATCGGGCCGGAGGCCCGGGCGGAGCTGGGGATCGGCGACGGGCTGCTGCGGCTGTCGGTCGGGCTCGAGGCCTTCGAGGACCTTCAGGCAGACCTCGATGCCGGACTTGCGGCAACACGCCGCTGAATGAACCTTGTCCCTCATTGACCCGGCGCGCGGTGCCTTTAGAATCCACCGCTTGGGCGCCGCCGTCGCTGGCGCAAGGAGGCATTGCCGCACCATGTATGAAGCCGTAACCCGCGGCATCCGCATCCGCGTTACCCCCCAATACCTGGAGGACCAGTCCTCTCCAGAGGAGGGCCAGTTCGTCTGGGCCTATACCGTCGACATCGCCAACGAGGGCGATGAGACGGTGCAGCTACGCTCGCGCCTATGGATCATCACCGATGGCGCCGGCAAGACGGAAGAGGTACGCGGCCCGGGTGTCGTCGGCGAGACGCCGGTCATCCAGCCGGGGAGCTCGTTCAGCTACACCTCTGGCTGCCCGCTGCGCACGCCGTCCGGCATCATGGCCGGCAGCTACCAGATGACGGACGAAAAGGGCGAGCTGTTCGACGTCGCCATTCCGGCCTTCTCGCTCGACAGTCCGTTTGCGGCGCGCAGCCTCAACTAGCGAGGTGTCCATGCAGGGACCCTGCTACTCGGCAGAGGAACTGCTGGCGAGGCTCGTCGGCTTCGATACGACGAGCCACAAGCCGAACCGGCCGCTCATCGCTTTTGTCGAGGACTACCTCCTGCAGCACGGCATCGTCAGCGAGATCGTGCCCAACGCGGATGGGCGCAAGGCGAGCCTCTACGCGACCATCGGGCCGAAACACACGCCCGGCGTCGCGCTCTCCGGCCATACGGACGTCGTGCCCGTCGAGGGGCAGAAGTGGACGTCGGATCCGTTCATCGTGGCGGAGCGCGACGGCAAGCTCTACGGGCGCGGGACGGCCGATATGAAGGGCTTCCTTGCCTGCGCGCTGGCGGCAGTGCCGGACTTCGTGGCGCGGCCGCTGAAGGTGCCGATCCATCTTGCCTTTTCCTACGACGAGGAGATCGGGTGTCTCGGCGTACGGCCGATGATCGCCGAGTTCGGCTCGCGGCTGACGAAGCCGCGCATGGTGTTCGTCGGCGAGCCGACGTCGATGAGCGTCGTCGATTCGCACAAGGGTCCGGTGCGCTGGCACATCCACATCAGGGGGCGTGCCGCGCACTCGAGCATGGCGCACCTGGGCGTCAACGCCGTCACGGTGGCGGGCAAGCTGCTGCGCGAGCTTGCCGAGATCGAGCACGAGCTGAAGCTACGGCCGCAGGATGCGCGCTTCGAGCCGCCCTACGGGACGCTGCAGGTGACACGCATCGACGGGGGTACGGCGACGAACATCGTGCCTGTCTCCTGCCGCATGGATTTCGACGTGCGCGCGATCCCAGGGGTCGACGTCTCCGCCATCGACCGGCGCATTCACGCCTTCGCTGCCAACGTGTGCGTGCCGGAGATGCGCAAGGTGGCGCCCGAGGCGGGCATCGACATCGCGATCGCCAATCAGGTCCCGCCGTACTCGGCAGGAGCAGCGTCCGAAGCGGTAGCGCTGGCGCTGAAGCTCGCCGGGCAGAACGAGACGCACGCCGTCTCGTATGCGACGGAGGCGGGTCTGTTCCAGGTCGCCGGGTCGCCGGCGGTGGTCATCGGCCCTGGCGATATCGCGCAGGCGCACACCGCCGACGAATGGATCGCCAAGGAACAGCTCGAGAAATGCAGCGCTTTCCTCGGCCGCCTCGGTGACTGGGCCGAGAACGGCTCGGCGGTGCGCTGAGCGCGGTTCCATCACGACTTCTTCAAAGATGTTGAACGCCGCGCGGGGAACCGACGGCAGCGGTGCGGGCTTATTCCGCCGTTGGATCGATCATGACGGCAGATCGTGGAGGCGCAGGTGATGGAGGCTCCGGTGGCACGCACGATGCTTCGCGCTGCAGCTCTCGCTATGCTGACTGCGTGCGCAGCCTTGCCGGCTGCGGCGGCGCGGGAAGAGAGCGAGGCCGGCAAGGTAGCGTTCAACAATGCCTGCCGCACCTGCCACTCGTTCAAGGCAGGCGACAACCGCCTCGGGCCTAGTCTGCATGGCGTGGTTGGACGCAAGGCGGGGTCGCTCGAAGGGTTTCAGTTCTCGTCGGCGATGAAAGGCGCGGGCATCACCTGGGACGAAACCACGCTCGACAAGTTCATCGCCAATCCGGACATGGTCGTGCACGGCAACGCGATGAAACCGTTCGGCGGCGTCGCTGAGGCCTCCGAACGCGCCAAGATCGTCGCCTTCCTCAAGACGCTCAGCGAGTAGCTCGCGCGCGCCGGTATCAGGCGCGCGCGATGGGGCTCATGCGCCTATTTCCAGCGCTGCGATCCCGCCATCCTCGAGCTTGAACGCGAAGGTGAGCGTTGCGGGGCTGCCGGGGAATTGCCCCGTCACCCTGGCTCGGACTTTGGTAACATCGCCCCGCTCGACAATCTCCGGCGCATCGATGGCGTGCCGGTACTTGGCCTTTGCCGCACACCACCACGCCGCGATGGCTTGGCGGCCTGCATAGGACTGCCCCTCGTCGCGGACAACGGCATCGGGCGCGAACGCGCGGATCAGCGCCTCGCCGTCGTTTCTCTGGTCGGCGTCGAAATAGGCCTTGATCGGTGAAGGCAGGTCCATGGTGCGGTTCCTCCGGTCAGGTGGCTCTGCCCCCATCTAGACGTGGACACCAGTTTCGATAAGCAGGATAAATGTGGATGTCGAATTGCGGAAATCAGGACAATGTACCGGCCCGGCCTCAACGATCTCGACGCGGTCATTGCCATTGCGCGTCGGGGCTCGTTTCGCGCCGCGGCGCTTGATCTTGGCGTCTCGACGACTGCGCTCAGCAACGCCATCGGCAAGCTCGAGACGAGCCTCGGCGTCCGCCTCTTCAATCGCACCACACGCAGCGTCAGCCTCACCGAGGCCGGTCGCGTGTTCGTAGAACAGGTCACGCCGGCGCTGCAGGACATCCACGCCGCCATCGACGCGGTGCGATCGCAGCAGGCAACGCCATCGGGAACGCTGCGCATCAACGCCTTCGCCACAGCGGCGCGTGAAGTCCTCTCACCGCTCGTACTGGAGTTCCTGCGCCGGTATCCGCAGGTGCATGTCGACCTCGTCACCGAGGGGCGACTGGTCGATATCGTTGCGGAGGGCTTCGATATCGGCGTGCGCGTCGCCGATCTCGTTCCCAGCGACATGATCGCGGTCTCGCTCGGGCGCCCGCAGCGATACGCCGTCGTGGGTGCACCGTCGTATCTCAAGACGCATGGTGCACCGCGCGTCCCGCCCGACCTCGCCAATCACCCATGCATCCGCGTCCGGCTACCGAACGGTGCCCTCTATCGGTGGCAGTTCAGGAGACGCGGACAGACGGCGCAGATCGACGTGAACGGACCGATCACCCTGGACGAGGCCAGCCTTGCGCGGACTGCCGTGCTGGAAGGCATCGGCCTTGGCTTCTTCATGGAGCAGGACGTGCAGGCCGACATCGCGGCGGAGCGTCTCGTCCGCGTGCTGGAGGACTGGACGCCGCCGTTTGCCGGGCTTTGCCTCTACTATCCCGGACGGCGCAACCCTTCGGCCGCGCTCAAGGCGTTCATCGCTCTGGCGCGAGAGCTTGCTGGAAGATCGGGGCGCGACGATCCGCACTCGGTTGGCATTTCGAAAAGTAAACGTCGTTCTCTTTCCTCATCGTAGCGCGCGCCGTATCTCATTCCACTGCATGATGAATGATGTCTGATAGGGAAATTTGATCCCATAGTTCCAATACGAAATCGCCCCTCGAAAGGCAGTCAAATTGACTGTGACGGCGAATCGGCGCCACTTTGAAAAGATAATCCGATTGTTTTTATTTCCGATTTCGCGTCTATGGGGCAAAGATGCGGGGCAAGCTCAAAATTCTTGCTCGAGGTGCGCGCTGTTTTTGCGCGTTGCCTGGGGTAGAACGTGTGCGCCACAGAGAGGGGAATGTCGACAAGAGGGATGGCCAGAGGGCCTTCCAGCTCTTTCCTTGTGCTGTCGCCATTGCAGCTCTGCTGTCGATGAGCAATCTCCCCGCACAGGCAGCTTGCAACGTGAGCGGCAGCACGGTGACGTGCAGCGGCCCTTCCGGACCGCTCATCATTCCTCCACCCGATGCGCCGTCGGTCACGGTGACACTCGACTCAACGGCCAGCGTAGATGGCATCACCATAAATGGGCTCGGCAGCAGCATCGCCGACACGCTCATAACAAGCAATGGCAGCATTGTCGGCAATATCTCCTCGAGCAACATCACCAATTTCACGTTCGTTCAGAATGGGTCCATATCGGGCTCGATCACGGCCGACAGCACGGGCACGAACACCCTGTATGTCAACCCCGGCCGCTCGGCAAACAACGTGACACTGAGCGGAGCGACCAACGGCATCGACAACAGCGGGACGATAAACACTTTTCTCAATCTGACCGCCACCAACGAGAACTACGTCATCAATAGAGCGGGTGCGGCCATCAACACTCTCACGCTCGATGCGCCGTCGAATACGATCGAAAATTCCGGCACGTTCAACAGCGGCATCACGTTCAACGGTGCGGGGGAGAATACGGTCCAAAACCGCGTCGGCGGCATCATCAACGGCATCACGTCGACCGGCACATCCAAGGACCAGGTTGTGAACCAGGGCCAGATCAACGGGCAGGTCTCCCTGGGGGCTGGCAATGACTGGTATGTCAACCTTGGGCGCACCGATCCCGGCAGCGTCTTCGGCACCATCGACATGGGCGATGGTAACGACATCTTCTACATCGAGGATGGCCTGGTCACGAGCCCCGTCAATCTTGGGGCTGGCAACGACTGGGCGGCGATTCTCAACGGCACGCTGTCGGCGAATTTTGCGGCCGGTGATGGCAACGACACGCTGAACTGGGCTGGCGGCAGAATTACCGCCGGCATCGATATGGGCGCTGGCGACGACCGCGCCAATTTCTATAGCCTCACCGAGGCGAACCTCGTTCCCGGGCTGCAGGTCAGCGGCGGGACCGGCAACGATACGATGGTCTGGCAGAACACGACCGCCGGCGGCGTCTATCGCTACGTCAATTGGGAGGCCATCCAGCTCACCCGCGGCTCGGAGATGATCTTCTCCGACTACAGCACCCTGACGCTCGGCGACAGCGGAACTGGCACGGGTTTTCTCTCCATCGATGGCACAAGCAAGGTCTCGGCGGGCAACGGCACGCACACGGTAGCACCCGCCACCGCCGGCCAGCTGGTCGATGTCTACAACGCCGGCACCATCGACCTGACGAACGGTCCCGCTACGGTCACCGACCGTTTCGTCGTTCGCGGCAACTACATCGGCCAGTCCGGCAACCTCAATCTGCAGACCTATCTCGGCACCGATAACTCGCCTTCAGATCAGCTCGTCATTCAAGGCAACGGCGCCCGCGCCAGCGGCAGCACCGCGATCAACATCACCAATGTGAACGGTCCCGGCGATCTGACGACGGGGAACGGCATCAGGGTCGTGGACGCCGACCTCGCAGGCGGCGCGGGGACCGATCCGGGGTCGTTTTACTTGGCAGCTCCGGTCGGCGCCGGAATTTTCGAGTATGGACTGTACCGGGGAGGAGTCGGCGGCGACACAGGAGATAACGACTGGTATCTTCGCTCGGAGGCCCCTGCACCGCCGCCGCCGGTGGTCCCGAGCAGGCCCCTGCCTATCCCG
>Ga0164243_10003308_pt1 | contig 25903 bp, 24 predicted proteins | sample OricompcompostOP_FD_108781 | JGI IMG/M metagenome (GOLD analysis project Ga0164243, IMG submission 108781) | Organic Plus compost microbial communities from Emeryville, California, USA - Original compost - Organic plus compost (OP) | ecosystem: Engineered > Solid waste > Mixed feedstock >...
AAAATAAGCTTCGCCGGTAAGTTCAACAGTACGTTGCTTACCGGCGAAAGCTAAAGGAAAACGCAATGATGAAGCAGCATTTAACCAAACCTTACTTCCGTCAGGTAAAGTGATCGCATACTGGCCTCCTCTTGGTGTCGACACCATATTAAGCAAAGAATCGTACGCTGCTGACCGAGTAGAAACACGGTCATTGAGTACAAACCGTCCGGTGTAGGATAAATGCCCTGCGGTTTTTGACACTTCAATCGAACCTTGTTGTGTCAACTTACCATCGGGTGCTTTTTCCAGCTCTATCTTCGATCCATCCGCCAATGTCAGCACTGCCTTATCGCCACCCGGCACACCATAAAGGGGGGCCGTTGCAGGAGGATCGGTCTGTTCCGTTTGCACTAATTTGCCGGAAGCATCCCGGGACATTTTATAATATAATATTGAAAGAGCGCCTGCTGTAATGATCAGGATGGCTGCAGCTGCCACTGCTTTCCTGAGCCATACTGGTTGCCGGCGTGGCAGTTCTACTACCGGGGCGCCCGCACTGATCTTCTGCATCGTTTTCTGCCACATGGACGCGCTGTCTGCCTTGCCGTATTCCTGCAATCTTCGCAGCAGGGTTGCCTTATTGGTTAGTTCTCTGAACTGTGTCTGGTTCTGTTCGCTTTCTGCCGCCCACGCTTCCAGTTCCTGCTGTTCGTCCGGCGTCAGGGTACCCCTAACGTATTTTTCCAGCAGATTGATAATTCTAGCGGTTTTGGCTTTCATTGTTGCAATATCATGGGTTTGATTATAGGGCCGGGTTATCTTTTAGTAAGTCCGTCTTGTTACTGCCGGCTCTCTATATATTAAAACAACACGAGGTATGCGTTTGACAAAAGAATCCGGAAAAAAATTTTTTTGAACGTGCCGGATCCTTTGTAAGCTGTTCGTTATGAAGGTGCAGGATATGAAAAAAAAATTTCGCTGACTGGTATTCAGCTGAGGATATTCCGCAGCAATTTGATGGCGCGGCTTTTCTGGTTAAGGACATTGCGTTCGGTAATCTGTAGTTTTTCCGCAACCTCTTTTGTTGAGTGATCATTAAAATAGATCAGTTCAAAGACGGCTTTGCATTTATCCGGCAACTGGTTTATTGCCTCATGGATGCGTGCGATCAACTCTGCTTCTATGTCTTCATGCTCCACTTCGTTCTCCTGCCGGTTTTCGAGCTGGCGCAGCATCGTTTGTTGCGCTGCGGTTCTCCGCCTGATACTTTTCAGATAATTGAGGCAGCCGTTGCGTGTGGCGGTAAACAGAAATGCTTTGATGTGTTCTTCGGAATTGATTTTGGCCCGGTTGAGCCAGAGTTTATGAAAGGCGTCGGAGACGATTTCTTCAGCAGGTTCGGGGTCGCTGATCTGCCGTATGGCAATATAGAACAGGCGCTCATTGTATGCAGCAAAGTAATGGCTTAGTGCCAGGGTGTTTCCTTCTTCAAACAGGACAAACCAATCTTTTATATCCGGGGTTTGTTTCATTGTGATCAGGTCACAGTTTAATTACCAGAACAGACTATTCTGTCTGGTGATCAGAGCAAATAATCAGAACGCTACAGAAATCCCGGCATGGTTCCAGGTAATTGATAATGGTTTAATGGCGTGTATTGCCAAGCCTGTAAATGGGAATTTTCATTGAGACTATGATCCATGATTTACCTGACACAGGGCGGACTTGCAGAAATTACACGAAGTTTATCGTTTGGGTCATTTGTGGCTGCAAGTTTACAAAAAATTATATTATAAATGGTTAGGTGAATTTCCCTATGTCCTGATAGGTATAATTCCCATTTTTTAGGCGGGTACTTACCATAAAAAAACAGCCTGGTTGGTTGGGGTTGCTTGCGGGATTTCAATGGCTGGTTGGGGGAGTATCGGGATAAAATTAAAGTTTTTTACTACACTGCTTTTTTCTATTTTTGCAGCCGTTTTTCCGCCATCATTAAAGTGTTGGCGGTCAATAGGCGGGGTAGCTCAGGCGGTTAGAGCGCAGGATTCATAACCCTGAGGTCATGGGTTCAACTCCCATCCCCGCTACGGAGGAAAATGGCGTCAAATTGGCGCCATTTTTAATTTCAGTTGCTCTGTTCAATAAAATCAAAATGGAAAATTAAATCGCCAATGGATTTCATTAGCTGCCTAAAATAAAATGGCTTCATTTTATTCAATCTCCTGCCTTTTATTTCTTCATTTAAGCACAATTGTAATAGGTGCATTCTTGCATGGGAGTTTTTTTTACCCAGCGGTGATTCAAACATCTCATCGGTTAATTGAAATGAAAAGTCATCCTGATATTTTTCCGATGAAGTTATCATAACTCCAATAAATGTGTTTTCATAGTCATTAGCTTCTCTGACAGATAATACTATGAATGGATGTTCTTCAACTTGTGAATCAAAAGGGTGAGGCAGTAAATAGACTTCACGTTGTTCTACGGCCATTAATAACAGTTTGCAGCGAATTTAAGGAATGTCTGCAGGATTCTTTCGCGAGTTGGCTGGTTTCAATGCTGCTTCGGTTATTCTTTCTTTTTAGTATACGTAGTGCTGTATAATAATTCTCAATAGTGTCAGATAACAAAATGTCAGCATTTTGGAGAGCTTGATTGTTTGATTTTTCAATGCTATCCTTTAGTAGAATATTTACTTTAATTAGGTCATTTAAATGGTCAATACCAATGTTCAAATCTTTCCCCTCTAATTCATTGACCCGATCTTTTAAATCTGAAACCAATCCTTTTGCAAATATTAGTTGATTAGATAACGTGCTATTTAGTCTATTAATTATCCAACTTCTTATTAAATGAAAGACATGTGAGGCGGGAAAAAAGTAAATAAGTTTTCTATTTTTATCTACATCTTCTCGCTGATGTTTAAGTATGGTATTATATTTAAGTTCTGCAATCATAAACTACGCCCAGCATGCTGAAATATAAGACAAAAAAATATGCCAGGAGGTTGCAATTTTCACTAAGTAATAGATTAAAGGAATATTAACGAAAAATTGCTGAACAAATTACCCGATGTGAAATATGTGATTATGGTGCTAATTTAGCTTTGTTTCAAATACAAAACAAATTTGTGAATTTTTGCTATAAATCAATTGTTTGGAACTATTTAGGTTCTAAATAGGACCACCACCGGGAGCAATGGCACTATGTTGTTGTGCAGGGGTTGTCACTATGCTAAGGCACTCTGCGTAAAAAGAATCTTGTCGTTTCCTGCAGTTATGTTTGCATCACGGTAATCACCACATTTCCCTTTTTATGCTGCTGCTCAACGTACCGGTGTGCGTCCACCATCTGCGTGCCTGGCGATTTGCATGGCATAGGTGCCTACACTGCCGGAAGCGCCGTAGATTAGTACTTTTTGTCCAGACTGAATTTTTGCCTTTTCCATAAGAAAGTACCACGCAGTAATACCCCCTATGGGAACAGCGGCTGCTTCTTCGAAGGAAAGATTGCCTGGTTTAAATGATACCACATCTTTTGCTGACAGGCACATATATTCGCAGTAAGCGCCAAAACGAAAGCCGGGAGTGGCAAATATTGCATCACCCACATTGAATTGCGTGAAGGCGTCGCCTGTTGCTGCTACTGCACCTGCCAGCTCGAATCCTAAGATGGTTGCTTTTCTGGGGCGGAACAGGCCATTAAACAGTCTTGCGAGGAACGGGTCTGCTTTTCTCATCCTCCAATCGCCTGCAGTAACTGTGGTGGCGTGCACTTTTATCAACATTTCATTATCGCGCGGGACGGGTATGGGGAGTTCTTTACGGAACCATTTATTTCGCCAATAGTTCCTGCATCAAACCGGGTAAGGAAATGGCAGTTATATCGTTTCCCATCGAAAAACTTTCTACACCAGAATAAACCACAAATCGTCTTTCTGCATTTATATCTTCACAACCAGTGTAAAATCCTTTTGAAACAGATGGAGCTGAGTTACGCTTAATTTCTATAGCCCATTTCTTGCCGCCAGGGAATTCCAGTACAAGATCTATTTCTGCACCGCTGGGGGTGCCATAATAGTAAGGTTGTATTCTTGGAGGTACAACGGCCATAATATTTTCTATAACAAACCCTTCCCAGCTTCCTCCTACTACGGGATGCCCAAGCAGGGAATTGTAATCGGGGATATTTAATAATGCATGTACTATTCCACTGTCGCGTACATAAATCTTGGGTGATTTGATCAGTCGTTTGCCAACGTCCGCAGTCCAGGGTTTAAGTTTTCTGACTAATAAAAGATCTGTCATCAGGTCGAGGTAACGCGCGATGGTTGTGCCTGATACATCAAGATTCCTGGCAAGGTGTGCTGCGTTCAATACAGTACCCTGACTATGTGCCAGCATTGTCCAAAATCTTTCTAAGGTCTCTGCAGGAATGCGCGGCCCTAATTGCGGTATATCCCTTTCCAGATAAGTTTTGATAAAATCATGGCGCCAGAAAAAACTGTTCTCATCGGAGTCTGCCAGCAAGCTTTCCGGAAAGCCTCCCCTTACCCAAAGTGCATTGAGTTTGCTTAGATCGTCATCTGCATATTCCAATGCATCTATGGGGAACAACTCCAGGTAGGCAATTCTGCCTGCCAGCGATTCACCCGACTGTTTCAACAATTCAATTGATGCAGATCCCAGGAAAAGAAATTGCCCCGTTTTGTTTCCTTCTCTACGCTCCCTGTCTATGATCCCTCTAAGTGATGCGAATATATCAGGCAGGCGTTGTACTTCATCAAGTATGATTAGCTTTTCGCTGTTTGCAGCATGAAACGCTTCTATGTCCCGCACTTTTAGTAAATCCAAACGATTTTCAAGGTCCAGATAAACGGAAGGCGTAGTTTGTGCGATATTCATCGCAAGGGTGGTTTTGCCAACCTGGCGCGGACCCAGTAATGCTACGGAAGGACTGCGCTTTAAAGCTTGGGTTACCGTATTCTGAAGTCGTCTTTCTATCATGTGTGCAAATCTAACATTTTGTGTTAGATTTGCGCGATTGTAAATTAATCAATTGATTATCAATATATTTTGGCGGGTGCAGATCATTTCATTTTTGCAGCGGCGGTATGGAAACAGTAATCAAGGCGCCACCCCCCGGAACAACGTATCCGCCAGAAACTCCAGTTGCTCCTTTGAAATATTCCAATCATCTTCCAGAAACAATTTGCTGCCGATAGACCGGATAGTAAGATTGATCATACGCGCCCATAGACCAATTTCACTGCTGTTCATCATTTTCACTTCCCGGCGACTGATGCCGAGTATCAGTATGTCGCGCAACTGTTCTTCCACATACGAGTCTCGCAGCTTGATGGTGTTGGTCAGTAAAAACGGATTTTCATATACCTCCGCCCTGAACAGGGAAAACCTGTTGGCCTTTTCTTTTACACCGGCCAGCAGACTGGTGAACAGAATGCGGAATTTTTCCGGCGCCGTTTCCACCTCCTTCATGGCTTCCGAAGCATCCATCCGCTGCTTGTCTATATCCTGCAATACTACCGCTTCAAAGATTTCCTCCTTGGTCTTATAGTAATAATACAGCGCGCTTTTCGACTTGCCTATCTGGCGGGCAATGTCTTCCATGGTGGTCTTCTTGAAACCATACCGTTCAAATAATTCCGAGGCGCCCCGGAGAATGTCTTCCCGGATCGGGTCTTTTATATTTTGACTAACTGACATTTTTGGTCGAGTTTCTAAGGTACCGACAAAACTACAATTTCCCGGGCATTACTGCTTCCGAAACCGGGGAAACAGGGGATATTTTGTTTGTTTCTACAGGAATTTATTACAAGTTATTCATAATTAAGTTCTTATAAATGGCTCTGAAAAATCCCGGGTTCATTCATCCCCGCAAAACAAAGCAACGTTAACAAATCTTTTGGACTTTTTGTATAAAATAGTCGAAAAGTCTTTCTACTTTTGACTTATCAACTAAAACGGTCGAAAATTAAAATGAAAGAACAAATATTACATACCGCCTTCCGGTTATTCACCAGCCAGGGTATTCAGCCGTTTACCATGGATGATATAGCCGCTAAAATGGCCATCTCCAAAAAGACATTGTACCGGTTCTATGATTCCCGGCAGCATTTGATTGAAGAAGTGTGCAGGCACCTGGAAACCCGGTATGCCAACGCCTTTGCTATGGCAGACGAACAAAAGAGTGACCCCTTGCAACGGGTACTGGCCTACATGAACATCAACCTGCAATTCTGCAAAAAACTCAACCCCGCTTTCTTCTCCGACCTGTATAAGCATTACCCGCAACTCGCAAACAACCTGGTCACTTCCCTGCGGGCAACAGCATACCAGCGGTTGCTGAAAGAACTGGAGCAGGGTATAGCAGCAGGTTTGTTCCGCGGCAGCGTGCATCCCGCGCTGGTGGTGGCCATCCTGCAGCAACACATGCAGAAAGATTTTGAGTTTGCCGCTGAACTGGTAAATGATTACGCAAAAGATGAAGTGTTCCGGCAGGCCATGTACCTGTTCCTGTATGGCATCATCGCACCGCACGCCATTCCGCAACTGGAAGCAGCTTTGGGCAATGAAATGATTCATAACGGTGTAGGACAATCGAATGACGCATAATAGCATCAATCTAACAATTGAATTCTTACAATAAATGAAAAGCAATAACAGAATAGTAAAAAGTCTGGCTCTGCTTGTTGCCTGTCTGGTTTTTTTTACAGCCGCGCAGGCGCAAACCAATCCGCTTAGTTTACAGGATGCTTTGCACTATGCGCTGAAGAATAAATCGGCCGCTGTAAAGGCAAGGCTCGACCAGGAGAACAGTCAGAACAAAATTGATGAAGCAAAATCGCAGGCCCTGCCGCAGGTGAATGCTACAGGCAGCCTTACCTACAATCCCATATTGCAGCTAAGCGCCGTACCCGGCGACCTGGCAGGTCAGCCCGGCACCACGCTGCTCATTCCGTTTGGACAAAAATGGAACAGCGCCGCCTCAGTTACATTGTCGCAAACGCTGTTCGATAAATCAGTTTTTACCGCCTTGAAAGCGGCAAAGACCACGCGCGAGTATTATGATATCCTCGCAGGCTTCACCGATGAACAGGTCATTGAACAGGTGGCTTCACAGTATTACCAGGTGCTGGTGCAACGTCAGCAGCTGGTGGTGATTGACAGCAATATTGCTATCACCACAAGAGTAAAGAACATTATTGAAGGGCAGTATAAAAACGGACTGGCAAAGAAAATTGATCTGGACAGGAGCCGCGTTAACCTGAGCAACCTGCAGGCCCGGCGTCAGCAATTGCTCAACGCCGTGCAACTGCAGGAGAACGTGCTCAAATTCCTGATGGGTATCTCTATAGAAACACCCATTCATATCCCATCCTCTGTAGTGGACAGCATTCAACCGCAGCTGAGCAGACTGATTGAGTTGCCTGATGTGAAGAATTTATCCGACTACCAGGTGCTGAAGAAACAGGAGGAGTTGCTGCAACTGCAGAAAGAGGCACACAAGGCGGCCAATTATCCTTCGCTGGCTTTGTCAGGCACCTACGGATATACCGGCCTGGGAAATTCATTCCCGATCGGCAAGAACAATGGCAATGGCGCCAACTGGTTCGATCATGCATCGGTGGGTTTGTCGTTGCGCATTCCTTTGTTCAATGGTTTTTCCACAAGATCGAAGGTGCGGCAGACTGAAGTGGAAATCAAAAAACTCCAGCAGGATATCCGCGATAAAGAATTGTCATTGAATCTTACTTACCAGAATGCACGCACGCAGCTGGAGAACAGCCTGATTACGCTGAACACACAGCAGGAAAACGTAGCGCTGGCAGAAGAGGTATATGCCAATACAACGAATAATTATAACCAGGGACTGGCGCCTTTAACAGATCTGCTGGATGCACAAAGTTCATTGACCACTGCCCAGAACAATTATGCCGCCGCCTTGCTGGATTACCGGCTGGCAGAAATTCAGCTGATGAAAGCGCAGGGTACTTTGAAAACGCTTGTAAACTAAATTAATTAAACGGCGTGGCAACCATATATATTCAACGAATTCATGGGTGGATAACGAGCCTGGAGAAATTCAATTGATGAAAACAAGGCGCTTTTTTAAAACACCCGCAAACTAAACCAATGGATCAGCGTGACCAACACGCACAATCAAGGCATTCATAAAACAAACGCTAACAGATGAAAAAGGTCATCAGGATCATTGTAACGATCGTAATTGTAGTTGCTTCTTTCGGAGCGATCGCAATGGTATTAACCAACAACAAAAAGCAAGCTGAAGAGAAAACAAAAATAGTAGCGCAGGAAAACGCCAGCGTGGTAGTGCGTGTAGATACCGCTGCGCGGAAAATTCCGGGTCTTGATGTAGTAGCGAACGGGAATTTTGCGCCTGCCCGGGAGTTGAGCCTGGCTTCTGAGAAGTCGGGCCGCATTGTGCAGGTACTGGCAAAGGAAGGCAGTTATGTGCGCCAGGGACAAACCGTGGCAACGATCCGTGTGGATCAACTGGCGGTGGACCTCCGGCAGGCAGAAGCCAACTACCAGACGGCGCTGGCCGATTTGGAGCGATATGAAAATGCATTTAAAACCGGCGGTGTTACACAGCAGCAACTGGACCAAGCAAAACTGAACCTGGCCAATGCTAAAGCACGATTGGAACAATCCCGGATCAATGTGGGGGATGCCAATATCCGCGCCACCATCAGCGGTGTGGTCAACAAGCGGCACATTGAACCAGGATCGGTGGTTTCACCAGGAACGCCTTTGTTTGATATCGTGAATGTGTCCACCCTCAAACTGCAGGTAACAGTAAATGAATCACAGGTAGCGCATTTAAAAGTGGGGAGTCCTGTTAAGGTAAAGGCCAGCGTTTTTCCCGACAAAATGTTCACCGGAAAAATTTCTTTCATTGCCCCGAAAGCAGATGCGGCATTGAATTTCCCGGTAGAAATTGAAATCACCAACAATGCTGCACGCGAGTTGAAAGCAGGTATGTATGGTACGGCCATTTTCAATCAGCCTGATCCAACGCCTGTGGTAATGATCCCGCGTGCAGCCTTCGTTGGCAGTGTGAACAGCAGGCAGGTGTTTGTTGCTGAAAATGGTGTGGCGCGTTTGCGCACCGTAACTCCCGGCCGTATAGCAGGAGAGCAGGTTGAAATCCTGGAAGGAATAAACGAAGGAACACTGGTGATCACCAGCGGACAGATCAACCTGGTAGACGGCACGCCGGTAAGCATTATTCAATAAGAGCAGGCCGATCGCCTGAAAATAATTAACGATGAAATTAGCTGAAATCTCCATAAAACGTCCATCACTGGTAATTGTGTTGTTTACCATTCTTACCCTGGGCGGTTTATTTAGTTACACGTTGCTGGGATACGAACTGATTCCCAAGTTTGATAGCAACGCGATCACCATTACTACGGTGTATCCCGGCGCTTCTCCGTCGGAAGTGGAGAATACCGTTACCAAAAAGATTGAAGATGCGGTAGCATCGCTGGAGAATATCAAGAAGCTGGAATCGAAATCAATGGAGAATGTTTCCCTGGTAACGATCCAGCTGGTGAGCGGCGCTGATGCGGATTATGCATTGAACGATGCCCAGCGTAAGATCAACGCCATATTAAAAGACCTGCCGGATGATATTGATCCGCCTTCGCTGAACAAATTTTCGCTGGATGATCTGCCCATTATGACCCTTTCTGCTACAGGTAAAATGGATGAGGCAGCTTTTTACGACCTGGTGGATAAACGCGTTAGTCCGGCTTTATCGAGAGTGAATGGCGTAGCGCAGGTAAACCTGATCGGCGGACAGGAAAGAGAAATACAGGTAAGTCTTGATGCGGAAAAACTGAAAGGTTATGGACTTTCCGTACCGCAGGTGCAACAGCTGGTGCTCAGCTCCAACCTCGACTTTCCTACCGGTAATGTACAAACGCGTGAACAAAGCATCCTGGTGCGTCTGGCAGGTAAATACAAAACAGTAGAAGAACTGAGAAACCTGGTGCTCACCTCACGCAATGGCATTTCTATCCGGCTGTCTGACGTTGCAGATGTACAGGATGCCCAGAAAGAAGTAGAAAAGCTGTCGCGGGTGAACCAGCAAAGTTCCATTGCTTTGCAGATCATTAAACAATCAGATGCCAATGCGGTAGCGGTGAGTGAAGATGTGAAGCAAAGAATTGCAGCGCTGGAACAGGAGTATGCCGCCAACAACCTGAAACTGGATATCGCCAACGATAGCACCGTGTTTACGCTGGAAGCAGCCGATTCCGTAGTGTTTGACCTGTTGCTGGCCGTAGTGCTGGTAGCTTTTGTGATGTTGTTTTTCCTGCACAGCCTCCGCAACTCGCTTATTGTAATGGTGTCCATACCCGCTTCTTTGATCGCCACGTTCATTGGTATGGCCATCTTTGGTTATACACTTAACCTGATGAGCCTGCTGGGACTTTCGCTGGTGGTAGGTATCCTGGTAGACGACGCTATTGTGGTGCTGGAAAATATTTACCGCCATATGGAAATGGGTAAGAACCGCGTGCGTGCAGCCTATGATGGTACAAAAGAGGTCGGCTTTACCGTTACTGCTATTACGCTGGTAATTGTAGTGGTGTTCTTACCCATTGCGCTCAGTACGGGTTTGGTATCGAACATCATCAAGCAATTCTGTGTAACGGTGATTATTGCCACCCTGCTGTCGCTGCTGTCTTCGTTTACCATTGTTCCCTGGTTGTCGTCGCGGTTCGGAAAGCTGGAGCATTTGAGTGGTAAGACAATTTTTGGCAAAGTAATTCTTGGATTTGAAAAAGGACTGGATGCATTCACGCACTGGATCACCAACCTGCTCAAATGGTCGCTGAACCATAAACGCATTACGATCGGCATCGTGCTGGTATTGTTTGTTTCGTCGCTTTATATGGTGGCAGGCGGCTATGTGGGCGCTGAGTTCTTTGCAAAGAGTGACAGGGGAGAGTTTATGGTGCAACTGGAATTGCCGAAAGATGCTTCCATTGAACAGACCAACCAAATAACCCTGAAGGCTGAACAATACCTGCGCACCAAACCGGAAGTGACGGACATTATTACCACGGTTGGACAAACCAGCGAAGGTTTTGCCGGTAGTCAGTCTACTGCCTATAAATCCGAGATCCGTGTGAAGCTGGTAGATAAAAAACAGCGCGAAGACGATTCGTATATCTATGCAGCAAAGATCAAACGCGAACTGCAGCAACAACTGGTAGGCGCACAGGTAAAAACCACGCCTATCAGCATTATGGGTACGGCAGACCGTGCACCGCTGGCGCTGGTGGTAACAGCTTCTGAGCTGGACAGCGCTATGACGTTTGCCAACGCCGCACTGGCTGAATTGCGCAAGATCAAAGGCGCTACAGAAACCAAACTTACCGTAGAAGCCGGTAACCCCGAAATTACCGTGCAGGTAGACCGCGATAAAATGGCCAGCCTCGGATTGACGCTGCAGACAGTAGGCGCCACCATGCAAACGGCATTCAATGGTAATACCGACGGTAAGTTCCGCGCCGGTGAATACGAGTATGATATCAATATCCGGTACAATAGTTTCAACAGGTCTGATATTGAAGATGTGCGGAACCTGGAATTTGTAAACGATAAAGGACAATATATCAAACTGTCGCAGTTTGCTGCCATTACTGAAAGCTCAGGCCCGAGCCAACTGGAAAGAAGAGACAAGAGTCCTTCGGTAACCGTTCAGGGACAAACAGTAGGGCGTCCTACAGGTACCGTAGCAGCAGAATGGCAGGCTGCTTTTGAAAAGTTGCCTAAACCGGTGGGCGTTTCGTATGTATGGAGCGGTGATATGGAAAACCAGTCTGAAGGCTTCGGCACCCTGGGCGTGGCGCTGTTGGCAGCTATCCTGCTGGTATACCTGGTGATGGTGTCGCTGTATGATAGTTTTGTGCATCCGTTTGTGGTGTTGTTCTCCGTGCCGCTATCCTTCATAGGAGCTTGCTGGCGCTGGGACTGACCAACAACAGCCTGAACATTTTTACCATACTGGGCATCATCATGCTGGTGGGGCTGGTATGTAAGAACGCTATTCTGCTGGTGGATTTCACCAACCAGCGAAAAGCAGCGGGAGAGTCCACTTTCAACGCATTGATACAGGCCAACCACGCGCGGCTTCGTCCCATTTTGATGACTACCATTGCGATGGTATTTGGTATGCTGCCGATTGCCATTGCCTCTGGTCCGGGTGCGGAATGGAAAAACGGACTGGCCTGGGTAATCATTGGTGGTTTGATCAGTTCGCTGTTCCTTACCCTGATCATTGTGCCGGTAATCTATGCCATTTTTGACCGGTGGATGGAACGGTTTAACAGAAGAAAAAAGCAAAAGAGGGGAATCAATGAATTGATGACCGAACCCTATGAGCCCGTACTCAGTGAAGATGGTTTTACACCCGTGCATGTAGTGTAAAAAAGAAAGGCGCCTGAATCTTGCTGCCATCTGCATCCTGTTGCAGGTGGCAGTTTTTTTTGCTATTGTTCTTGCCGTGCCCCTTTAAACACTTTGAACAAATAGTAAAACGCAGGCACTACCAGCAACAAACCAACAAACAACGCAATGAGCATCTGGTATTGCGTTGCTGCCGGAGCCTGTGTGTTATAAAAGGTGAGATGGTTTCCACGTTTTTCATACACCAGTATGGGAAACTGAATAGCATACCAGCCGAGCAGTATGAGCAATACCTGCAATCCTGCCACCGTACGCAGGTATAAAATATTTGGTTGCTGAAACAATCGCAACAGCACCGGGATCAGCAACAGCACCATACCCAGTGCTATTACACTGAATGGAGATGCAAAAAATTCCCTGAATAACGCGTGGCCGTGCAGTTCCGCTGCTACAAAAACCAGTATGCCCAGGATGGTTGTTGTGAAAAGGAACAAGCGTGCCAGTTGGATGTATCGTTTGCGTTCTCCTACTGATGGCACTTCACCAATCATAAAAACGGCAGCAATGTAAGCGAACAATGCTGCGCAAAAGAGTCCCATGGTGAAGCAGAAAACATTTAACCAGGGACGTACATACTGTTCGTAAAAAGTGCCGGAAGTGCTCAAATCAATTTCACCCAGTATCATGGCGCCGAGGGTAATACCGAGAAAGACAGGTGTGATGAAACTGGATATTCTGAAAAATAACGTGTAGTATTTCCGGGAGTCATCCTGCCCAACATCATAATGCCTGAATGTAAAGGAGGAGCCGCGCAACACAATACCAAGCAATACGATCATCAACGGTATATGCAGTACAGTACTGATGGTGGAGAATACCTGCGGAAATCCCGTGAACAAGATTACAATTGCCAGTATCAGCCACACATGATTCGCTTCCCATACCGGCGCAATGGCCTTAGAAATGGTATGTTCTCCTTTCTTGCCGGCGAATATCTCCACTATACCGGCGCCGTAATCTGCGCCGCCGAGAAGGGCGTAGAGTATAAAGGCAATGGCGAGAATGATGATTATTGACAACAACATAGGCGTTTCAATCAGTTCGTGCTGACGGATAATAGTTGGTTACAGTAGCAATCTGCCTGCGCATTAACCAGATAAGGATCAGCGTTAGTAATATGTATACCGCTGAAATGATATAAAACGAAAACTGCAACCCCGGCATGGGTGATACCGCGTCGCTGGTTTTCATAAAACCGTAAATGATCCAGGGTTGTCTGCCCACCTCGGTCACTGTCCAGCCTGCTTCCACTGCAATAAACCCGGCAGGCGTAAGCAATGCAATAAAAGTGAGCCACCATTTTTTCAACAGCAGTTTTTTCCACCGCGCACTGAAAAGGAGGAAGAGCAAACCGGCAAGGGCCATCAGCATGCCGAGTCCTACCATTACCTGGAACGCAATGTGCGTGATCAATACCGGTGGTCTTTCTTCTTTTGGAAATTGATCCAGCCCGGTGACTGTTGCATTGAAATCGCCATGCGCGAGGAAACTTAAGAATCGCGGGATATGTATGGCATATTGTACACGCTCTTCTTTGTCGTTGGGTATGCCTCCTATGACCAGGTCTGCCGGTTGACTGGTTTTATACAATGCTTCCGCTGCAGCCAGTTTAGCCGGTTGCCGTTTTGCGATGTCTTTGGCGGAGAGGTCGCCGCTGAGGGGTTGCAGCAAAGCACTGATAGCGCCGAACGACAACGCGATTTTTACGGCGGTGCGGTGAAAAGCATTGTTCCGGTTTTTTATCAGTAAAAAAGCATGCACGCCTGCCACGGCAAAAGAAGTAGCAACGAATGCCGCCAGCGTCATATGCAGCGCCTGCGAAAACCATGCATCGTTGAACATGGCGGCCACCGGATCAATATTGGTGAAGCTGCCGTTCTGGTAGTTGAAGCCTGCAGGACTGTTCATCCAGGCGTTGGCCGATACTACAAAAATACCCGACAACACGCCCGAAATACCTACTACTATGCCGGAGGCATAGTGTACCCATTTGTTCAGCCGGTTCCATCCGTACAGGAACACGCCGAGCGCAATGGCTTCCACAAAAAATGCCGTTCCTTCCCAGGAGAACGGCATGCCAATGATGGGGCCGGCATGTTGCATGAAACCCGGGAAAAGCAACCCAAGTTCAAAGGACAACACTGTTCCGGATACAGCGCCAACCGCAAAAAATATCGCAACACCTTTCGACCATGCTTTGGCAAGATCGAGGTATTCCTGTTTGTGAGTGCGCAACCATTTCCATTCACTGAAAGCCATGAGGATGGGCATTGTCATACCGATGCAGGCAAAAACGATATGAAAGCCCAGGGAGACTGCCATTTGTAACCGGGCGGCGAGCAGATCATCCATGAGGGAATATTTGTTGCAAAGGTAGGGTGGAAACAGGTGCGAAAATCACAAAAAGCAAATGGCAAATTACAGCAGGAAAATGGGCGGATAAAGCCACCTTAAAAACGACGCGGTGGAAATCCTGAACCGATAAGCAACATGGAGCCATACGCTGAACGCTAATTTTGATGGCGGTTTTTATTCCGTTGCTACAAACATTATTGTTTATCCTTTTTAAATGTGCATTACATATGACAACAAAATCTGCCACAGAACTGGTAAAGGCTGCCAAACAGGAAATTGAAAACCTTACGCCCGAGCAGGTAAAAGAAGCATTGTCTTCAGATGATGTAGTACTGATTGATATCCGGGAAAGCGAAGAATTGGCAAAAGACGGAAAAATAGCCGGAGCTGTGCATGCGCCGCGCGGTATGATTGAATTTTATGCCGATCCTTCTTTGCCGTATCATAAACCGGAATTTGACAGCAGCAAAAAGATCATTCTGCATTGCGCTTCCGGCGGCCGGTCTGCCCTGGCGGCCAAAACGCTGAAGGATATGGGGTATAACAAGGTAGCGCATCTTGAAGGGGGCATTAAAGCGTGGAAAGAAAGTGGACTGCCGGTAAGCTATTAAATGTTTCGGCTGATGTACAACTGGCGATGGGACCAATGCATTAGGTGTTGGCCTGTTACCATTTTTTCAACCAATCGTCGCTACCCGTTGCCAATTGCCGTTTCTTAGAACCTTTGTTCTTAGAAAGCAGTACAATTGCCGCCGTAGCAATCAACGCACCGATCAGCGCTCTCTTGGCCAGTCCTTTTTTGTTGTATTTCCACTCGGCCTTCCAGCCTCGTTCGGCCATGATATTGGGGAAGAACCCATGCCGGAGATCATCAAAGATGCCTTCGATCATATTCACCCGGTCTGCCAGTATTAACGGCAACCAGTGACCGAAACTGCCTTCGCTGAACCGGAATGCAAACCGGCGGATGACGCCGCTGAGTCCCGACGGGGGAGAGGAAGTGCCATATACCGCAGTGAGACCAGGCCGCTCATTGGAATGCAACACCTCGATGTCTTTCTGCTGGCGCGGCGGCCGTTCATAATTCATACGCCGGCGATCATCGCCGGTATAATGTTTCATGGGGTAGGTGGGTTCATTTTCCGGGTCCGCATCCACTCCCCAGCCCTTGATGTGCGCGAATTGTTCGGGTAAATTTTCCATAGATCATATTGCTTTAAAGATTGAATGCTTACGCTGCCGCAGGGATCAGCACGGGCTTGATGCAATGGTCAAGCTTCTGTGAAAAAATATGATAGGCTTCGGATACTTCTTCCAGTGGCAAGCGATGGGTGATGATGCCTTTGGGATCGAGGTAACCGTTTTGCACATGACTGATCAGTTTGGGCAGCAGGCGTTTTACAGATGCCTGGTTGGCGCGGATGGTCAATCCCTTGTTCAGCACATTGCCTATGGGCACCAGGTTGCCCGTAGGACCATATACACCTACTACGGAAACAATGCCGCCTTTTTTCACCGCATTGATGGCCCAGAACAGCGCAGTGGAAGCGCCAGCCTGCAGCAACATCTTTCTTCCCGTTAAAGTTTGCATGGCGCTGCCTGCTGCTTCACAACCTACGGCATCAATGCACACGTCAGCACCAAAGTAATCTGTTGTTTTTTTGATAAACAGTACAGGATCTCCCAGCGATCTGAAGTTGTAGGCTTCACATTGCGCATAGGTCCGGGCAAATTCCAGCCGGTAATCCAACTGGTCAATGATAATGACGCGGGCCGCACCAAATAACCAGGAACATTTGGCGGCCATAATACCTATGGGACCGGCGCCGAAAACCACTACGGTATCACCTTTCTTAATGCCTCCCATTTCCGCAGCCTGGTAACCGGTAGGCACCACATCGGTAAGCAGTACGGCGTCATCGGGGTCCATCCAGGAAGGAATTACTTCAGGCCCTACATCAGCATATGGCACGCGTACATATTCTGCCTGTCCGCCATCGTATCCGCCGGCGGTATGAGAATAACCAAATATGCCTCCCACAGCCGTTGCTTCGGGATTGGATTCATGGCAATTGCCATACAGTTCCTGTTTGCAGAAGGGACAAGTGCCACAGGCAATATTGAAAGGCACCAGTACATGATCGCCGGGTTTCAGTTTCTGCACACCGGGTCCCACTTCCTCCACTACGCCGGTGAATTCGTGACCAAACGTCATCCCTACCCGCGTATCGGGCACCAGTCCGTGATACAAATGCAGGTCTGACCCGCATATGCAGGAACGGGTTACCCGCACAATGGCATCGTTGGGATGGAGAATTTCGGGATAGGGTTTGTTGCGGTCTGCCCGCACGCGGAAAGGTCCACGATAATTCATCGCCAGCATAGTACAGCCTTTTAATTGATTAAAAGATGGAATTGTGGGAGACGATTGCAGGTATGGTTAGGGCTGTAAAAAACGTGCCGCCGTTTGAGGTACCCGTGAGCGCGACAGGTTGAAGAAGTCTTTACACAAATGAGGCGGCAAAGATGGTATACTGGTGTTTTTCCCCGCCATGAGACTGCTTCCTGACCAATATCTTTGCTGACCAGTTCACCAAATCATCATTTACATGTCATTCCCGATCTATTATATAGACACCTTTACCGACCGGATTTTTAGCGGGAACCCCACAGCGGTAGTTTGCGCAGATCACTCCACGCATCCTGATACCATGCAGTCCATTGCCACAGAATTGAACCTGCCTGTTACTGCCTTCATCATAGAAAAAAATGAACAGCCGGACAGCTACTGCATCCGGTACTTTACGCCCACAACAGAGATTCCTGCCTGTGGCCATGCCACACTGGCTGCAGCAAGAGTGGTGCAAATGCTGAAAGATTGTAACACTGTAGAATTTGAAACAATTCAAAAGAGGCGCATACCTGCCGCCTGCCATGAAAATCTTATCATCATCAATTATGCTCACCTGCCGTGGAAAGACGTTCGTGTGAACGAAGAAATATTACAAGCTCTGGGATTGACTACGTATCGCACTGCTTTCTTTTCTCCTGAATTGGAAACTTTATTTATAGAAACAGCAAATGAAAAGATACTGCGGCAGGTGCAACCGGACTTTCCACGGCTGGTAAAAAGCAGTAACGACATCAGGGAAGTAGTGATCACCTGCCAGCCGGAAGGTAACGGAGTTGATTACCTGCTGCGATCATTCTGTCCCTGGATTGGCATTGATGAAGACCCTGTAACCGGTTCCGTACAGGCAGTGTTGGCTGGTTTCTGGCAACAATGTCTTGGTAAAAATGAACTGGTGGCATGGCAGGCTTCTGCACGCGGCGGCAGGTTAGTGATCAGTTGTACGGAAGAAGCGGTTATGCTTGGGGGAGAGACTGCATTGGTGATGGAGGGACATTTGAACCGCAAGCTTATCGAAGCGGTTTAAGCAGCCAACAACAGGGTACATTAATCTCCATTTACCCGCATTCGATAAAACTTTGGATTTCATGCTGTTTTTTACGGGTTGTTGGCTATAGCGAAGCATTTTTTCCTACATTTATTACTCACCATCGCAAAGCCATTAAACCATGCAGCAACCTTACATGCTTATCGCTGAGGACGACCAGGATGATCAGTTTTTATTGAATGCCGCTTTCAGGGAAAGCCGTTTGGCTGTACAGGTTCATTTTGTACAAAACGGCAAAGAGGTGCTCAGGCACCTGGAAGGAATTTCAGACAACAGCCGTCTGCCTGATCTTATTGTGCTGGACCTGAACATGCCGCTGCTCGACGGCCGCCAAACCCTGCTGCGCCTGAAAAGCTGCGCACGGTATAATACAATTCCTGTAATCATTCTTACTACATCGCTCAGTGAAAAAGAAAAGGCTGACTGCCTCCGCCTTGGCGCTGCCAACTTTCTCTTTAAGCCTCCGGGTTATGAAAAGATATTGACTACGGCGCGTTACCTGTACGAACTGAGTGGTGCTGCCTGTTGAGCTGGTAAACAACCGCAAGGGACAAATAAAAAGCTGAACATCGTATGTGATGTTCAGCTTTTCCTTTTTATTTCATTATGGAATTGATGCCTTCCACTAATTTTTAGTGATCTTGAATTCCACACGCCTGTTCAGCTGTCTGCCTTCATCGGTATCATTGGTAGCAACAGGCATGGTTTCACCGTAGCCCTTAGACGTGATACGGTTCGGCGATATGCCTTTCGACAGAATGTATTCCATACAAGACCTTGCACGGTTATCACTCAGCTTAAAGTTGTATTCGTCGGTACCATGACTATCCGTGTGTGCGCTCATCTCGATTTCTATTGCCGGATTTTCTTTCAGCAACTTCACTACGCGGTCAAGTTCCACATAAGATTCCGGCCGCAGGTCCCACTTGTCGAAATCGAAGAACACATTGTTCAGTCGCACCACCTGCCCGATCTCTATCGGCACCAGGTACAGGTCTTTGTGTATTTCCTTATAACCGGCTTTGATCAGCGAGTCAAGTTTCAGGTTTTCAGAAATAGCAAAGAATTTATCTGCTGATGCGCGGATGCTGTAGTTCTGATCGTAGGGGAGTACAATTTTAAACGATCCGTCCAGCGGGCTTGATATACCGTTGCCCACTTCCACACCATCCGGTAATGTTTCGTAAATGAGCGAAGCGCTGAGTGGTTCTTTTGTTTTGGCATTGTACACATTGCCCGTAACCATCACCACCGGATCCGGTTTTTCTCTTTCCAGCAGCTTGATGCGCACGATATCGCTTTCACCATAGGTATCGCGGTTGGTGGTCATATACGCATACTCGCCACCGGCATCGAGGGTGAAGAAAGCGTCCCAGTCTTCGGTATTGATCGGAGCGCCGAGATTCACCGGTTCGCTCCATTTCTGCCAGGTTTTGTCCAGTCTTTTGGTCATCCAGATATCATTGTCGCCCAGGCCGCCCGGTCGGTTGCTGCTGAAATACAGCGTTACGCCGTCGGCTGCGAGATAAGGAGTCATTTCATCATAATCCGGCAGGTTGATGGTTTTACCAAGACTCTTCGGTTCTGTCCACGTACCATCGGGGTTGAGAAAGCAAACGTAGAGGTCGTTGTTGGCGCCGCCTTTTACTTCGGTCATATAAAACAGTAAGGTCTTGCCATCGTGCGCCATGGTAGCGCCGGATTGCAAACCCCTGTCGTATTTGTGGTAATTCTTTATATGCAGCATTTGGGGCGGACTCCAGTAGCCGCGCTCATCGAGGTAACTCATGCTCACGCCTTTGCCATGGTAGGCGCCATCAATGAAAGCGCCACGCAGCAATATGCGGTTGTTGTCCGGCGAAATCCAGTACACAGCATTGTAATGAGCTGTATTGATCGGATAGCCCAGGTGTTGCGCTTCGCTCCATACGCCATTTTCGTCGCGAAACGAATACCAGATGTCCTGTGAATTATTTACGGAATTGTACTTGGTATTGGCAGGATGGTTTTCTACAATGAAAAACAAAATAGAACCATCCGCTGAAACAGTTGGCCGCAGTTCGGCCCATTCACTGTTCACACTGGGGCCCAGGTTTTCAACCTTGATGACCGTAGAGGCTTTGATGATATTTTCTTTCTGCGCAATCAGTTTGCCTGTATCGGCCGCCGTCTGGGCATGCGCATACAAGATGCCGCCCATTAACAGGCAGAATAGGGTTAATTTTTTCACGGTAAAGGATTTAGTCTCGCTTACTATAACGAAAATCAAGGCAGAATAATGCATTGACCGTGAAAAAAGCAGGAGGCATTACGATATGATAAATTTGTAAAAACTTGTAAGTGAGCGAGAAAAATCAGATGATAAAAATCAATCCAATAAAAGGCGCACCCGGAAACACATAGTACAGCAAAAAGCCGGCAGCTACCTTTCCAAGGATAACCTGCCGGCCGGTTGCATGGCGCATTGACGCGCCGGTTATTTTAATCGTGTGATTTCTATTTTTCTGAACTCCACTTCAGAGCCTTCTGCCTGCAGGGCAATCTGACCTTTGGAGGCAGTGCAGTTATACCCGTGGTTTACCAGGTCGCCATTGACCCACACTTTGATGGTATCGCTCACGCATTCTACCGTTAAGGTGTTCCATTCACCAACGGGTTTTTCGGAGTGGTCGGTAAGATTTTCAATCCTGCGCCGTTTGCCTGCCGTGATGCCCCATTCGTTTTTGGGACCGCGGCGTTTTTCCATATCAGGTACTTCAATGTCTTCCACAATGCACCAGAAATCACCGGCATTTTCATGCATCAGCTGTACTTCGAGGGATTTCGGGAACATTTGATAAAGCGCGCGAGGTGTGGAAGCGTGTACCAGTACGCCGCAGTTACCGGGCTTGCCGGCAAAGCGGTATTCTACCGTGAGGCGATAATTGCTGTATACAGAATCGGTGATCAGGTGGCCGCCCGGAGTACCGAGACTTACCAATTTCCCATCCCTTACAATAAAGGGAGCCCTGGCGTTTTTGTTGGTGTCCATTGCCGGAACATCCATATGCCAGCCGGTAAGATCTCTGCCATTGAACAGGGAGTAAGTGGTCTGTGCCTGTAGCCTGGCGCCGGCAAATGACAGCCAGGCAATAAATGTCAGGGAGACAATTTTTTTCATAAACGTGAAAATAAGAAATAGAGCGATTATTTGAAAAATCACCTGTGATAAGATGGTATGATCACATGGGTGAAACCAATAGTATAGTATCCCCTTTCATAGGCGACAATCCAAACATATTGTTAAAACTCAACAGTGGCAGGCATTGTTTGACTTTTTCGACATTATGCACTGCGCAGCCTGCTGTTCAGGAAAGCTTCTCCCTGCGTTTCCGCGCCTCCGCATTATATTCCTTCCGCTTATTTTTTCTTGCGGGTATAATCACTTCCAGTGTGCACCCTTGTCCGGGTGCCGAGAGAATTCGTGCGGTTCCGTTGCAGGCAGCAGTGCGGTGCATAATGTTGCGCAGGCCGATACCGCGTGGCGTGGTGCTGGTATCAAAGCCGCGGCCGTTGTCGTGCACGGTGAGTGTTATATAGCCGGCCAATGTTCTCAATACAATGGTGGCGCTGGTTGATTGTGCGTGTTTGAGAATATTATTCAGTTGCTCCTGCACTATGCGGTAGAGGGTAAGTCTAATACCACCATCGGTACAGGTTTCGTCAAATTCCTCTGTATTGATCGTAAGTTTCAGCGGCGTCACTGCACAGGTATTGCCGGCCAGTTGCGAGATGGCCTGCACAAGACTGGTATTTTCCAGTGAGGGGGCCACAAGCTTGTGACTGAACAGGCGGATCTCATCAATCACCTGCACTACATTTTTGTAACTCTTTTCCAGCAGTTCAGGAATGAGATTGGGTTCTGCCACCATCGCAAATTCAAGGTACAGCCGGGTGGCCGTCAGCACCTGGTTAATATTATCGTGCAATTCTTTACCAATTTCTTCCCGTTCCTGTTCCTGTGCCTGCACGCTGGTGGCGGCCACCAGTTTTTCGCTAAGCAGCCTCCGGCTCATCCAGTCCATGGTTCGTGTGTTGAAGGCCGTTATTTTGTCAACCAATACCAGGTTAGCGGGTGTATTTTCATATATAATGGGGTGCACAGTGAGACAGGTATCTTCCGCCACAGATTCCTGCACGGCAACCGGTAGTTCGCCGGACTGCAGGATGTTGAAATTGTTTTTTGTATATCCTCCGGCTATGGCCGCATCGTTCGCGTCCAGCAGGCTGTTGGTGAGCCGGTCAAATACCAGCATCGGGATGGGGTGTTGCTGAAACAATTGGTGGTACTTATTCAATGCGCCTGCTGGGCGGTCGCGTTTTTGTTCTATCACTTTCATACATTGCCTGATGGCGTCCGGTAATTGCTGCACATTTTCTTTAAGCACATAATCTGCTGCTCCGTACTTCAGCAACTGAACCGCAAACTTTTCAGATACCGGATGGGTTACCACCAGGAACGGTACACCCGGCAGGGTTTGCTGCTGGATGGTAAGCGCTTCGTGCGCTTCACAGCCGGGCACCCGGCCATCACACAATACAAGGTGCGGCAGGTACTGCTGCAGGGCAATCGCATAGTCCTTTCTGTTATATACTACCATTCTATCGAAAGTAAGGCCTCCTTCCGTGAGGGCCTGTCCGACTAATCCGGCATCATGGGCGTTGGCCTCGAGATGCAGAATTTTCAATGGTACATTCATAGCAGACGTTTAGTGGTTAACTGGTAGCTTGATACCCGGGGAACGGATGTTTTTGACAGGCTGTACCGTTGCGCAATCCCATGCAGCCGGTTGCCGGACCAATGGTCCGGTGCATCGTGCCAACTGCTGCTGCATGCATTGTGGTACAATACAGTTAATAGCCGTATAGCTGTTTAAAACAATGGAACTACGCTAAAGCAGGCCTGCACGGTTTACGGTTCAGGCAGAGAAGCCCGGTTGGTGCGGTTTGTAGCTAACGCTTTGCACTGACGGTAAGTGGGAGAGGTTGTATCACCAGCAGGTAGCGGATCAGGATGTTATTTAAAGGTAAGCAGAAAATTTCTTTACTGCTGAACCAATTTTTCCTGCTTACTGCTTTTTTCTGTTCTGCCCGGATATTGTTCAAGGGCTGCCTGTAAACAATCCATGGCAATATTCAGTTCGGATGTGTTTAACACGTAGGCGAGCCGTACCTGGTTAGTACCCAATCCTTTTGTACCATAAAATCCGGAAGCAGGCGCCAGCATCACTGTCTGGTTGTTATGCGAAAAAGTTTCCAGCAACCACTGGCAGAAATTGTCTGCATTGTCAACAGGCAAACTGGCAATGGCATAAAAAGCGCCGCCGGGATTGGGACAAAATACGCCGGGTATGGCATTGAGTCTTTGCACCAGTGTATCCCTGCGTTTACGGTATTCTTCTTTGGTGGCGTTGAAATAATCGTCCGGCAGGTCAACGGCTGCTTCGCCAAGAATCTGTGCAAAGGAAGGAGGACTTAACCTTGCCTGGGCAAATTTGATGGCCGCTTCCAGCACTTTTTTATTGCGGGTAACAAAGGCGCCTATACGGCCCCCGCAGGCGCTGTAACGTTTGGAAATGGTATCCATCAATATCACATGCTCATCAAGACCCGTCAATTGCATAGCGCTGATATGTTCGCCTTCATAGCAGAACTCGCGGTAAGCTTCATCCGAGAAGAGATACAGGTTATGTTTGATTACAATCTGCTTCAGGGTTTCCATTTCCTGCCGGCTGTACAGGTAACCGGTAGGATTGTTCGGATTGCAGATCATAATGGCTTTGGTGCGTGGCGTAATGGCTTTTTCAAACTCCTCCATAGCAGGCAGCGCAAAACCATTTTCGATGTACGAAGTGATCGGTTTTACAGTTACGCCGGCTTCCACTGCAAAGCCATTATAGTTGGCATAGAAGGGTTCGGGAATGATCACTTCATCGCCCGGGTCGAGGCAGGTCATAAAACCAAAGAGGATGGCTTCTGAACCACCGGTGGTGATGATGATCTGGTTGTGGTCTATATCAATGCCGGTCTTTTGGTAATAGCTGACCAGCTTGCGGCGATAACTTTCATTGCCGGCGCTGTGACTGTATTCCAATACTTTAAAATCAGCTGTTCTCACGGCATCAAGAATACTGCGGGGTGTTTCTATATCAGGCTGACCTATATTGAGATGAAATACTTTAATTCCTTTCTTCCTCGCTGCTTCTGCATAAGGAACCAATTTGCGGATGGGAGAAGGCGGCATTTTTTCACCGCGCTGGCTGATCGTTAACATACGGCAAATATAGTGACATGGAGCAACAATCCATATTCGTAAAAGACAAATCGCAGGAACGAATCACGTATGACAAATTTCAAATCGTACAAGCCGGAATCATTTTGGGAATTATGCAAATGGGCATCCTGCTATGGGAGGTATATAAAAAACAAAAGCCATTCAGCTACTGTGCTGCTGAATGGCTCGTGCATTATGTTAAGTTATTTTCTTCCTTAGCTTTTCGGAAGCACTTCACCGGTTATTCTCAGTTCAAGCGGTCTGTCAATGCCCGCAACCTTTACGTAAATGGTTTTGGTAAACTGACCTACGGTTGCTGCATTAAACCCGGCTTTGATCTTGTCTGTCTTGCCTTTGGCAACAGGTGTTTGCGGCCATTGCGGCGTAGTGCAACCACAACTGGTGGAAACATTCTCAATCACAACGGGTTTATCAGATATGTTGGTAAATTCAAATTCATACGTTACAGGAACGTTGTGCTGTATTTTACCAAAGTCGTGTGTAGTTTCCTTGAACTTTATTACTTCTGGAGCAGTTTTAACCTTTACCGGGGCAGTGGTTTGAGCGAAAGCACCGGCTGTCATAATCAGGGCGGCGAATGCCAGTACAAAACTTTTCATGTGTGCTTGGTTTAAAATTCGTTAATTCTTTAATAATGTCATTGACGCGTTCAGAGGAGCCGAAGTTGCAGGCGTCTTATATACGGTTCCGGATATCAAAAGGGTTTGGACCTGGTTCCCATTATACTGAATGGTGATGCTCTTGTTAAAGTAACCTTCAGCAGCGGCATTGTATCCTACTTTAACAGTAGTGGTAGCGCCGGGCTGAATCGGCTCGCGGCTCCATTCGGGTGTAGTGCAACCGCAGCTGGTCAGCACATTTTCAATAAACACCGGAGCAGCGCTTTTGTTGGTTAGTTCAAAAACATGTGTAACGGGCCGGCCCTGGGGTATTTTGCCAAAATCGTAGCTCTTCTCTTTCAGTACGAGCGTTTCCGTTGCAGTTCTTTTTTCTGCAACAGTCTGTGCCTGGAGGCCAGACAAACAGCCGGTTAGCAACAGGAGTACGAGAAGTTTTCTCATTGTGTAAGGTTTTGCTGACACCGCATATCCACATCCTATGGGAATATTGCGGCGAGTTAACTATTTCAAAATTACATTTTTAACGCCCTATTTCCCAACTAATTTTCACGTTAGGGACATTTTTTTAACACTCGTTAGTAAACGGGTACATAATATGCATATAATCCTATTTTTGCCGTATGGAAA
>Ga0164243_10003309_pt1 | contig 25898 bp, 10 predicted proteins | sample OricompcompostOP_FD_108781 | JGI IMG/M metagenome (GOLD analysis project Ga0164243, IMG submission 108781) | Organic Plus compost microbial communities from Emeryville, California, USA - Original compost - Organic plus compost (OP) | ecosystem: Engineered > Solid waste > Mixed feedstock >...
CGAGGCGATGCAGGCGTTCCGCGAGGTCAACGGCCCGGCAGGCGCCGCGACCCGCGAGCGCGGCGTGCCGAGCGCGGAAGGCCGGGCCGAGGCGATGCAGGCGTTCCGCGAGGTCAACGGCCCCGCGAAGAACGACGCCAAGCACGAGACCGCGACGAAGGACGCCGGGGCGAACGAGGCCGCGGCGAAGGGCGGAAAGAACGATCCCGCCGGGAAGGCCGCGGCGAAGGGCGGAAAGAACGATCCCGCCGGGAAGGACGCGGCGAAGCACGACGCGGCGAAGGGCGGAAAGAACGATCCCGCGGGCAAGGATCGCGGCGTGCCGAGCGCGGAGGGCCGCGCGGAGGCGATGCAGGCGTTCCGCGAGGTCAACGGTCCGGCCGCGAACGGTCGCGGTGTGCCGAGCGCGGCAGGTCGCGCGGAGGCGATGCAGGCGTTCCGCGAGGTCAATGGCCCCGCAGGGACCGCACGCGGGGCGGGCGCGCAGCAGGCGGCCCCCGGCCCCGGTACGCCGGCGCGCTCGAACGCACCCGCGGCGCAGCGGCAGGCCGCCGTCGCGCCCGCGCAGACGCCGGGCCAGCGCAACGCGACCCCCGTGAACGTCGCGTCGGGCGGGCAGCTCCAGGTGGCGACGCAGCCGGTGCCGTCGCGCCCCGCGCGCGAGGTGTCGGCGAACGAGCCGGTCATCACGCAACCCAACCTCACGATCGAGGGACGCGGCCAGACCGCGCCTCTTCCCGGCATGCCGTCGGATCTCGGCGCGCAGCCCGCGCCGCAGATCCCGGGCGCCGCACCTGCGCCCCAGCCGGCGACCACCGCTCCTGCGCCCGCGCCGAGCACGCGGCAGCGCCAGGTCCAGCCGCTGCCGCCGGCCGCCGCGGGACGCCCCGCACAGCGCTCGCCCGCGCTCGACCAGGCGCGCAACGCGGCGTCCTCGGTCGCGTTGCCACAGGCGAGGCCGACGCCGCTGCCCGGCGGTCGAGCGCCGGCCGCCGCGAGCGCCCGGCCGGCCGGCGCCCCGGCGCGCGCCTCCGGCCCGTCCGTGTCCACCGCCGCGCAGCCGACGCCGGCGCCGGCATCGCAGCGGCTCCCGGCGGTGCCGCTGCAGCCCGGCACGGCGGCGCCGCAGACGCCGTCGACGCCCGCGCCCGCGCCGAACATCCCGTCGGTGCGAAACCCGGGCGGCGACGGCGCGCCGAGCCCGAGCGGCATGGTGCCGCGGACCGCGGACCTGTCGGCGGATCGCAGCAACGCCAGCCAGCAGCTGGCGGCCGAGGCCCGCACGCAGCAGCGGGTCGGGCCCGAGGCCCGGCAGCAGCAGAACGCGCAGCTGAACCCGCTCGAGGGGCAGCTGCGGACCACGCAGCGCAGCGGCGACGCGCCGCGCACGCAGGCGGTGGCGCAGTCGCGCGCGCAGGGCACGACGGCGTCGGCGCAGGGCCGCGCGCGCAACAACCAGGCGGTCGCGCAGGCCAACCAGCAGGTCGCCGCGCAGGCGCGTGGTGCGGCCGCGGAGCGTCAGCAGCTCGCGGCGATGCCGCCGCCGGCGATGCTCGCGCAGACGTCGCCCGCGGCGATGGGCGCGGCGATCAGGCCGGCGCAGGCCGCGGTGGCACGAGCCGCGGCGAGCGCGTCGGCGCGGCCTGCGGAGCTGAGCCCGGCGGTGCTCCAGCGCGGCGCGCAGGTCGCGGGCATGTCGAGCACGCTGCCGCCGTTCGACGCGGGGCGGTTCGAGGCGATCGATCACGTGCCGCCGCTCCCCGAGCTGCAGACGGACGTGATGCAGCAGGGGGCGACGACGGCGCAGTCGACCTACGCGCAGTCGAACGCGATGATCGACCAGCTCGGGAACATCCCGGCGCCGCAGATCCAGGCGTCGCCGAGCCCGGGTGCCGGTCAGCGGACGCCAGGCGGCTATCCGACGCGCGAGGCCGCGATCGCCGAGATCGAGCGGCAGGTCGCCGAGCGCGCCCAGGCCGAAGGTCCGGCGCAGTCGCAGGCCGCGGCGGCGACCCTGCAGGGCGAGATCCGCACGAACGTCACGGCGGCGCAGCAGCAGGCCGACACGTCGGCGCAGGCGCAGCTCCAGCAGGGGCAGGCGCGGGCGCAGGAGCTCCGCGCGCAGCGGCCGCCGGTCACCGGCGCGCAGGTCGCCGCGCAAGTGCAGCCGCAGTACGCGGCGCACCAGCAGGAGGCCACGCTCGCGAGCGCGCAGATGCGCGCCGAGATCACGACCGCGCAGGGCACCGCGACCGCAGCGGTGCAGACCGCGCGCGGGCAGCGCGATCAGCAGGTCGCGCAGGCGCAGCAGGGCTACCAGCAGACCGTTCAGGGCCAGCTGATGCCGCAGTACGCGCAGGCGCAGCAGCAGGCGCGGGCGCAGTTCGATCAGCAGAACGCCGCGGCGCAGCAGCAGATGGCCGCGGAGCAGCAGCAGGCACAGGCGCAAGCGCAGCAGCGCACGGCGCAGGAGCGGGCGCGCGGCGAGGCCGAGGTCGCGGCCGAGCAGGCCCAGCTGCAGTCGCAGCAGGAGCAGGCCAACGCGAGCCACCAGCAGCAGATCCAGGCGGCGAACCAGCAGCACGACGCCGAGGTCCAGCAGGCGCAGGCGCAGCTCGACGCCGACATGCAGGCGCAGCAGTCGGACATGCAGAGCCGCGTCTCGCAGGAGGAGCAGCGCGGCCAGCAGGAGGTCGACCAGCACCTCGCCGAGGGCGAGCGCGGGTACCAGCAGGAGATCCAGCAGGGCGAGCAGCAAGCCGAGGCCGAGCGTCAGCGCGCCGAGGCGGAGGCCCGCGCACGCGAGGCGGAAGCCCAGCGGGAGAAAGAGAAGAGCAAGGGCGGTGTGTTCGGCACCGTCGTCAACTGGGTCAAGGATCGCGTCAACGATCTGCTCAACGCGGCGAAGGCCGTGCTCGCCGCCGCGCGCGACCTGATCGTCTCGATCATGGAGCGCGCGCGCCAGGCCGCGATGGCGGTGCTCCAGCGCGCGCGCCAGGCCGCGCTCGCCGCGCTGTCGCGGGTGAAGTCGGCGATCCAGGGCATCATCTCGGCGTGCGCGTCGGCGCTGCGGTCGCTGATCAGCGCGTGCGCGTCGCTCGTCCGCGGCCTGATCCAGGCGCTGGCGAACGTGCTCAAGTCGATCGTCGCGGCGCTGACCTCGCTGCTGTCGCAGCTGGTCCGCGCGTTCCAGGCGGCGGTCAACGCGATCCTCGACGGCATCATCGCCGCGGTCAGCCTGATCAACCAGGACCTCGGCGATGCGCTGCGCAACGCGACGCAGAAGTACCGCGACGCGTTCAACAACGCGATGGACAGCCTCGCGAACAACATCGAGGCTGCGGGCGCGGCGCTCCAGGCGCGGATCCAGCAGGCCGCCGACGGCGCGATCGCGATCGTCGACGCCGCCGAGCGCACGCTCAACGACGCGGTCACGCGCGTCGAGGAGACGCTGAACGCGGCGGTCGAGGCGGCGTACCAGCTCGGCGCCGAGGCGATCAACCGCGCGTTCGACGCGGCCGAGGCGGTCGTCGACGCGGCGTTCGACGTCGCCATCGCGGCGGTCGAGGCGTACTTCGACGCGCAGATCGCGGCGCTCGATCTCGTCCAGGAGGGCGTCAACGCCGTCGCCGACTTCGTCATCGAGGTCGCCGACCGCGTGCTCGAGGCCGTGGCGCAGATCGCCGAGGCGATCGTCAACCTGATCCCGGAGTCGTGGACGAAGGCGTTCGTCGACTTCTGGAACGGCCCGTGGCGGCAGACGATCATCATCGGCCTCGCGGTGATCGCCGCGGTCGCGATCACCGTCGCGACCGGCGGTGCGGGTGGCCCGATCGGCGCGATCCTGATCGCGGGTGCGATCGGCGGCTCGATCGCGGGCGCGGCGTATCTCGGCGGCGAGGCGCTCGCGCGCGAGGGCGCCATCCACCTCACGGAGGAGGGGACCTACGGCGACGGCATCTACGTCCCGGGCTTCGGTCCCGTGCAGCTCGACGCCAACGGCAACCCGATCCCGCCGGAGGGCCTGTCGGAGGAGGAGCTCGCGCAGTTCCAGCAGAGCTCCGAGTGGGCGGTCTCGAACTTCAACCTGCAGCGCGACGAGAACGGGCAGGTCGTCGGCTACGACCGCAAGAGCCACAGCGAGATCGGCAACTACGCGGTCCAGGAGGGCATCAAGGGCTTCGGCCAGGGCTTCATCGCGTCGGCGGCCGCCATGGGTGGCCAGCTCGCGGGCGGTGCGGTCGCCGGTATGGGCTTCGTCGGCCGCATCGCGACGACCCCGATGGGCCAGCGCGTCGTCGGTGCGATGATCGAGGCCGGCGTCAGCGGCGTGATCGACGGCGTCGTCGGCAACTCGCTGAGCGCGGCGTGGGACGCGGGCTTCGAGGCGGTCCAGAACGGCGGCGACCTGCGCCAGGCGTTCTCCGAGGCGTGGAAGGCGGGCTCGGGCGAGATCACGAACCCGGCGAACTGGACCGCGGCGCTCGTCACGATGGGCGTCGCGCCCGCGAAGGTCCGCTACCTCGAGCCGTTCCTCGAGCGCGCGACCACGGGCGTCGGCAACCAGGCCGTGCGCACCGTGATCACGCAGGGCGCGGACGTCGTCACCGACACGATGTCCGACGCGATCGGCGAGGCGGGTGGCGCGTTCGTCGCGACCTACGCGCAGGCGATCAAGGACGGCAAGTCGCCCGACGAGGCGCTGCGCATGGCCCAGTCGGCGGCGAGCGAGTCGTTCCGCCCCGAGAACCTCCTGATGGGCGCGATGATGAACACCGCCGGTGGCATCGCGAACTCGGGGGCCGAGCGGATGTTCGGCGACCGCAGCCACGGCGCGGGAGGCGACGCGACGCCCGACGGCCCGTCCCGCGACACGACCCCGGACTCGACGCCCGACGCGCCCGCGCGCACGAGCGACGGCACGCCGGATTCGGGGGCGGGCGACGCGCCCGCGCGTGACTCCACGCCGGCGCGCACGAGCGACGGCACGCAGGCGCGCACGACCGACGGCGCGCCGGATCCATGGGCACCTCGCACCGAGAACACGCCCAGCACGCCGCGCACCACGGACGATCCGGGGCCGCAGCGCCCGATCCAGGGCCTCGACGCGGGCGAGCCGAGCAAGACCCCGCGCGAGAGCACGCGCACCGAGCCCGATCGGCGCCCGACGTCGGGGGACCGCGACCACGTGCCCGAGGGCATGGACGCGCGCGCCGAGCGCGACACGACGCCGAGCACGAACCAGAGCTCGGGTGACCGCACGCCGGATCAGACCCCGACCGGTAGCGATCGTTCGCGCACCGACGACACCACCCCGAACACGCCCGACCGCATCGCCCAGCAGATGGACGGCGGTCACTCCGGCATCGAGGTCCACAGCCACTTCATGGGCAACGTGGATCCGAAGGACTTCCGCCGGACGATCCAGGAGTCCGGGCTCGCCCCGATGCGACAGGGCGATCCCAATGGCAACACCGCCGGCGAGCGCGTCGGCGACGTGACGTCGTGGGAGCCGGTGCTGCGCGAGATCGCGTCGCTGCCTCTCGGCCACACCTACAAGGCGGGAGACGGTCCCGACGGCCACGCGATCGATCCGCAGACCGGGCTGCCGATCATCGAGCAGCGCGGCGTCTCCGGCGACGCCATCCAGCAGGTGCGCGCCGCGCAGGCGCGGATCGAGCGGCTCAAGGCGGAGCTCGAGAACCCACAGCTGTCGCCCCCCGAGCGGCAGCGCATCAAGGACAAGATCTATCGCGAGGCGCGCAGCGCGGCCGAGAAGGCCATGCGCGCGAGCAACGAGACCGACTTCAACTCGAGCTACGAGATCCGCGACGAGCTCGTGAAGAAGTTCTACGGCGCGGCCGAGCGCAACGCGATGCTCGAGGCGGCGGGCCTGCCGCGCGACGCGACGATCATCCAGGCGGAGCAGGCGTACCGCGAGCGGTTCGCGAACCGCCCCGAGGTGCTCGCGCGGATCCCCGATGCGATCGAGGCGCAGCGTCGGCTCGACGCGGGGGACTACCGCGACGCGAGGGAAGCGGCGGCGCTGCGCAAGAAGGCCAACTCGCTCGCGGAGCAGATGTCCTACGACGCGTACGCGAAGGACACGATCCTCCGCCTCGCGCAGGACAACATCACGTACACGGAGCAGTCGAACAGCATCAACAAGCTCGGCCAGCGGTTCGACGAGGGACAGATCGAGCAGCTCAAGCGCGAGCTGATCCAGGAGCATCCCGAGCTCGCGGACCAGATCCGCAACCTCGAGATCAAGCACCTGACGATGATCAACACGAACCGGTTCGGCGCGCGCGATCCGAGCGTGGATCAGTCGGACCTGCCGGGCTTCGCGCGGGACGCGAACGGACGCAACACCCGCGAGCAGTTCGAGTCCGAGGTGCAGCAGCTCGTGCAGCAGACCGAGCGCGGCGACGTCGTCGGTGTGGACATCGCCGGCGCCGAGCACTTCCTCGTCGACAGCGAGGGGCAGCAGCGGCTGGTGTACCTCTACGAGCAGCTGCACCAGGTCGCGGTCTCCCGCGGCGAGCCGATCGTGTTGCGGCCGCACGTGGGCGAGGGCGCGAACGACGTCGTTCCGGGCAAGCACTTCGGCCGCGACTCGGATCGCCAGATGGTCGATGGCGAGCTCAGCCACTACCGGCGAGCGCGCGAGAACATCGACGCGATGCTCACGGCGTTCGAGCAGATCGCGGCGCGCACCCCCGATGGACGGTTGCCTCCCGAGGTGATCGTGCGGTTCGGGCACGCCACGCACACCACGCCGGAGCAAGCGGCGCGCATGGCGCGGCTCGGGATCATCGCCGAGGTCAACCTGACCTCGAACGTCGAGACCGGCTCGGTGTCGCAGCGCAACCCGCGATCGACGACCGAGGACCGCCAGCGCGGCACCGAGGACCGGCTGCCGCTGCACGAGCCGAACCCCGAGCGCCGCGGCGGACGGCTCGACGATCACGCGCTGCTGACGCTGATCGCGAACGACGTCGACGTGATCCTCAGCACCGACGCGCACTCGGTGATGAGCACCAACATGGCGAACGAGTATCGCCGTGCGAAGCAGCTCATCGACGAGGTGATCGAGGGGCGCCGCGCCGTCACGATCACGGCCGACCAGGCGCGCCAGATGGGCGTCGACGTCCCCGAGGGGCAGCCCACGGCGCGCGTCACCTACGCGCAGATGTCGCCCGAGATGCGGGCGAAGTTCGATCGCGCGTACCGAAAGCTGTACGAGGACGCGAACCGTTACTACGACCGCCGGCCCAAGCCGAACGATCCGCCCACGGACGACGGCACGACCGGAGGACCGGACCGCTCGCCCGACGGTCCGCGCCCGCCCGATCCCGATCAGGGAGGTGGGCAGCACACGCAGGACCAGGAGGCGTCGCGGACCGAGCAGACCGCGCAGACCGAGCAGACGTCCACCGAGCCCGGCACCCAGGCCGGCACCGAGACCGGCGGCCGCACGCCCCAGGGTGGTGACGAGTCGGTGCAGATGCCGACGAACCCCGCCGAGGCCGCAGCGCTCAAGGCGATGGGCGTCACCTGGGACAACCAGGAGATCCGGGCGTACTACCTCCGGATCAACGAGACGATCGGTCCGCTCAACGAGCAGTGGATCGCGCAGGGGCTCAGCGTCGAGGAGCGTGCGCGTCGCGCGTACGAGATCCGCCACAACGCGCGCGTCACCTGCCGCGAGATGATGGGGGACGCGGCCGAGGTCGAGCGGCTGCGCGCTGCCGACCTCAAGGACTACGGCAACCCGGACGGCCCGACGTTCGAGCACCTGGTGGAGAAGCAGCGCCGGAAGGGGCTCGAGGGAGACGCGATCTACGAGGCCATCCTCGGCAGCTCGCAGCGCACCAACGCGTCGGTCAACCAGCGGCTCGGCCTCAAGGGCGCGCAGGAGTCGAGCACGCGCACGGTCGATGTGGAGGGCGGCTCCAGCGCGACCGGGAACGACACGTCCGGCTCGACGACGGGCGCCACGACCAGCTCGCACCCGATCGGTAACGATCGAGGCTCGACGGACTTCCGCGTCGCCCAGAACAGCCCCGCGACGACGCAGCGCGCCGAGGCGCAGCTCTCGCGCATGGACGGGACGGATCGCCAGCGCTACGACGCGCTGGTCGCGCAGGCGCAGAACGAGGGCCAGCGCACGATGCTCGAGCGAGCGCTCGCCGCCGGTCACTCGCTCGACGAGCTGAACACGCTCCTGCGCGCGATGGACGGCAAGTCCAGCGAGCAGGTGGTGCGCGAGCTCTCGGGCGCCGGCATCGTGCAGTTCTTCCAGCAGACCTGCGTGCCGACCTCGTACCAGATCGCGCTCGCGGAGCTGGATCCGCTGTACGCGCTGCAGCTCCGCCAGAACCCGCAGCTCGTCGCCGATCAGCAGCGCGAGACGGCGGCGCAGAGCGGGGGCGCGGCCACCGGCCGGAGCGATCTGAACGGATCGGATCCTCTCCCGCCGGCGGTCCAGCAGCTGCTCGACGATCCGACCGCGCGCGCGGTGCTCGAGGACGCGGCGAACCGCCACAACAGCGGATCGTGGGCGGGCATCGAGATGACCGAGATGCGCGATCGCCAGCTGCACCAGCAGCTCGAGCAGCTCACCGGTCAGCGCTACGACATCCTGACCGACGAGAACCTCAGCTTCCGCCGCGGTGGCGACGGTCAGTTCGCGCGCGATCAGGTGCCGCACGACGAGATCGGCGCGGCCGTCGACGCGGGCTTCCCGGTGATCATCGGCGTGCGGATGCCGGGCATGGGCGGTCACGCGATGGTGATCGTCGGCCGGACCGTCTCCGAGACCGGAGAGATCACGTACATCGTCAGCGATCCGATGTCGGGCAGCACGTCGCGGATCGGCGCGTCGATGTTCGACATGCTCGGCGTGCAGAGCCTGAGCATGCCGACGGTGGGCACGCAGGGATCCGAGCGAACCAAGCCGGGGCTCGTCGACCGGATCCGCTCGTGGCTCCGCGGATCCTCGGACTCGAGCTCGACCCGCACGGGGGGCGGCGACCGGGACGGAAACGACAGCACCGACGCCTCCACCACGCACGACGCGGATGACCTGGAGTCCATCCAGATGGCCGGCGGGCCGCGCCCGGGCGAGGACCTCGCGGCGTGGGCGGCGCGGCTGCAGGCGGCCGGGCTGCAGGGGAACATCGACGAGATCCTGGAGCGGGCCAGCCGGACCGCCCCCAAGGACGAGGCGGATGCAGCGGCCGCCCGCGGCGAGCTCCGCGCCGCCGAGCGCGCCATGGCGCGTGGCCACGAGGTGGAGATGCTGTCGCCACCGACGGGCGCCGGGGCGCAAGGCCAGAAGACGCCGGAAGCGAGCCTGAACACGGTCGGCGCGGAAGGATCGCTCGAGGTCAAGACCGCGACGGAGCCACCGGATCGCAAGACGTGGAACAAGCACGCCGACAAGGCGAACCGGCAGATCAAGGCCTCGGGCAAGCAGGGCGAGATCTCGTTCGACTGGACCGAGGTCGATCTCGCGGCCGGCGGTGACTTCCAGGCCGGGCAGGAAGCGATCGAGGCGTTCCTGAACGGCAAGATGACGAGTGAGAGACTGCGCGACGTGCGGTACTTCGAGATCGTCTGGCGCGACGCATCGGGCAAGGTCCGGACGACGACGCGTACGCGCGCCGCGGACGGCACCGTGGGCTCGGTGGTGACGCGATGACGCGCCGCGAGCGAACGTGGGGCTACTCGGGCCAGGTCGGCGAGTGGTCGGGTGATCTCGAGGTTCCCGAGGAGAGGAGGTCGCCACCCCTCGCGGCCGCGCGGTACGTGCTCGAGCGCGTACGCCCGATCCTCGAGCCGCTGCATCGTCCCGCGCGGATCGAGGTGAGCTGGGGGGAGTACGACGAGGCCGGCGAGGAGCTCGCGTTCCACGAGCTCGAAGAGGCGGAGACCACGTCGTGGGATGCCGTCGACGCTCACCTCGCCCAGCTTCGCGGTGCCCACGGGACCACCGCCGTCAGCTGCGTCTTCGTGCACCTGGACACGTGCGTGCTCGAGGCAGGTACCGAGACCTGGGCCGAGCGCGCGGCGGAGCTCCAGATCAGCTTCGACGCACCCGAGGTGCAGCCCGTCTCTGCTCAGCTCGCGTATCGCACCAGCATCGATGTCTGGCTCGGCGCCACGTACGACGAGCACAGGCAGCCGCGCGCGAACCCCGATGCCGCGAGCAACGCGCCTCGTCTCGAGGCGATGCTCCACCGGCTTCGAGAGGTGACGGCCGACTTCCAGGCAGGCGAGTCCCAGACGTACCCGTTCGCGATCGTCGCGACGGGATTCCGGGAGGTCACCGTCGACGACCTGCCGCGCCGCGGCTAGCCAGGTCCGCGCGGCCCGGGCGCTGCGCGAACGGTCCGCGACACCGTCGAGACGTCGACGTCCGGGTCAGGACACCGTGGGCTGACGGTCGGCGCGATTGCCGATCGCCCAGATGTTCTCCCAGCACCACGCGCGGAGGTCGTGCGCGGTCGTCGCGGAGTCGAGGTCGCGACAGATCGTCTCTGCCGCGCGGGCGGGACCGCACTCGATGATCTGGCGCGCGATCATCTGGCGCAGGACGTCGGGGATCTCGACGGCGGGCGGCTGGTCGCCGTTCGCGACATCGACGAGCAGACGGACGAGGCGCTCGGTCTGGTGGTCCTCGAGCGGGCCGATGGCGGCGGCCTTGTGCTGCGCCTCGCTCCACGCGTGGGCCGACAGCGTCAGGGGGGCCGCGAGCTCGGCGAAGGCGCTCGCTGCGGGCCACACGCGCGTGGCCTCGGTGCGCGGCGCCGCGGGCTCCCAGTGCTGGTGCCCGAGCAGCGCGGCGCGCACGTTCGCCCACTGCACCGGGTTGAGGTCCGGCACCGCGTGGCGCGCGGTGAGGTAGAGCGCCCAGAGCCCGCGGTCGTGGCGACGGACGGTGACGACGAGGAGCTCGATCGTCGCGGGCTCGTGGCCGCGCACCGCGTAGCTGACGCGCACGGCGGCATCGGCGCCTCGCGCGCGCAAGGGCGGGGGCAGCGCGTCCGGGCGGGGGCGCTCGTCGGTGCGCTCGCTCGCGTACGCCGTCGCGAGGGTGAGGGCGAGGGCCCGGGGCTCGGTCCCGGTGGGGAGCTGGTCGAGTCGGAAGCCGAGCTCGATCCGGAGATCCGACAGCGTGACGAGCGTGTCGTACCGCGGCGACGGCTGCGATGGCGTCGTGAGGGTGGGGTGTCCGGGGATCGCGATCGAGAAGCCGCACCCGCGATGGAGGAGCAGTCGCGTCTCGTCCTCGGGCGCACCGAGCAGGACGAAGCCATCGTCGGAGTAAGCCATCAGCGCGAGTCTAGCGTAGAATCCAGGGGCTTCGATGCTCCCATCCCGGCGCCAGGTGACCTTTCGCGAGACCGATGACGCGCGCTACCCGTTCGAGGCGGTCGTCGACGGCAAGACCTGGACGGTGCGGATCAACGAGTTCCCCGAGGAGCCCTCGCTGTACTCGCTGATCGTCGACGGTGAGGTCGTCGAGGAGCTCATGGAGTGGCCCGCGGCGTGGACACGCCCCGGTGCGCCGGCCACCACGCAGGCGACCGCAACCGCGGCGGCGGTGCCTCCGGCCGACGTCCCCCGCGCGCGCACGCTGGCGGAGATGGACTTCGCCGCGTCGCTCCAGCCATGCCCGCGCTGCGGGTCGCGGAGCAAGGTCGAGCTCGATCTCATCGGCGATGGCGATCGCTGGACGCTGTCGGGGGCGTGCCCGCGCTGCGCCACGCCGCGCGCGTTCACGTTTCGAACGTTCGGGGATCCGCTGAAGGGCGCATATCAGCGCCGGCACCTCGGGGACGCTCGGCCATCCCAGATCATCCGCCCAGGGCAGTTCATCGCCGAGGTCGACCGCTTGATCCCCCGCGTGCGAGCCGCACCCGAGGAGCTGGCGCCGATCGACTGGCGCGCGAGCACCGCGGCCAACGAACGGTTGATCACGTGCCTCCTCGAGCTCGCGAAGTTCGTGCCGCCCGGCGCGGACGCGATCCCCGATGCGGCGCTCGATCCCGCAGAGCGCGCGGACCGAGCGGCGCGGCCCGAGCGCTACGCGCGTGCGTGGATCGACGCGGAGCTCGAGCGCGCGCTGGCGCTGTCGGACCGCTACACCGCGGATGCCCCCCGGATCTGGAAGCTCGAGGAGCGCGGCGAGACCGGCCTCCCCGCGCAAGGCGAGATCGATCGCGACACGCTGCGCGCGCACGAGGCGTGGCTCGCCGCCGGACGCACGGGGCGCGGGCGGCTCGTCGTCGTCGGTGAGGACGCGAGCGGGATGCGGCTCGCCGGAGCCGAGCTGACGGCGGCCCGCCTCGAGCGCGTCGACCTCTCGAGCGCCGAGCTCGAGGCCGCGCGGCTCGTCGAGGCCGAGCTCCGCGACGTGCAGCTCGACGGTGCGCGGATGTCTTCGGCGCAGCTCCAGCGCGCGACGATCGTCGGCGGCTCGTTCGTCGGCGCCGATCTCGCGCTGGCCGTGCTCGAAGGCGCGCGCATCGAGGAGGCGCGCCTCGAGCGCGCCGACGTCGATCGCAGCGTGTGGAAGGGAGCGCGCGTCGAGGCCACGAGCTTCGACGCGGTGGTGTTCGGCAACGCCATCCTCGACGGTGCACGGTTCTCCGGCTGCACGTTCCGGGGAGCGGACTTCGCGCCGCTCGACGAGCTGTTCCCGGCGACCACGCGTGGCGCGGTGTTCGAGGACTGCGATCTGCGCAACACGCGCTGGGATGGCCGCGACCTCACGGGCGCCCGGTTCGTGCGCTGCAAGCTCGACGGCATCCAGGGCCGCCCGGCGAGCGTCGCGGACCTCGAGATCGTCGAGCCCGATCTCTCCCCCGAGGGCGACGGCTCGGACATCGGCACCGTCGAGGACGTCCTCGACCTCTGGGCGTAGCCTCCGACCGGGCGCGACCAGGGCGCGGCCAGGGCGCGGCCAGGGCGCGATCAGGGCGCGATCAGCCGGTAACTACCGCGGGCTCCCTGGTAGCCGTAGACGCGCACGTATCCGCCGGCGGGGACCGACACCTGCTCGCTGTTCGCCACGCTCTGGCTGACCGTGGTCTGCGCGCCGCTCGCGTCGTACGCCGCGAGGTCGAGGTCGCCGGCGGCGTGCGAGAACTCGATCCGCACCGTGCCGCCGGCGGGGATGCGATGCCAGTCGACGTCGTCCGCGCAGATCTCGAGCGCGTCCACCGTACCGTTCGCCGGTAGCGCGGCGCTGCGGTTGTCGTTGGGCTCGCGCGCATCCGTGCAGGTCGCGGGCGCCGTGTCTGCGGCGAGCTCGCACCACGGCGTGCCCGCGTGCTCGGCCTCGGTGTCCATCGGCACGTCGCGCTGCGCGCACGCCTCGTCCTCGGTCCATGGCCGCCACACGGCGCCGTGACCCGTCGCGGCCGCGTGGTCCGCCCACCGCGCGTAGCCGTCCTCGTGGCTCATGAACACCGTCGGCTCGACACACACGCCGTCCGCGTCCGCCGCGGCCTGCTCGGCGGCCGCGTAGTCCATGATCACGTCGTACATCGCCGACGTCGACGAGTTCCAGCAGCAGGTCTTCGACGCCGTGTACTCGAGCTCGGCGAACACGCTGTCGGCGAGCGTGCGGTGCGCGGCGTCGACCTCGGTCGGGCTCTGGCCGAACGCGCGCATCGACACCGCGTACAGCTCCTCGAACGCGCGCTCGCGCCGCGCCCGCGCCGCACACGACGCCGGGTACTGCGTCAGGTGTCGACGCGCGTCCTCGATCTGCGCGAGCAGCTGCGTGCGCTGCTGCTCCGGCGAGACCTGACCGAGCAGGGTCTGGAATCGCTCCGGGCGCTCCCCGATCCGCGCGTAGTCGGTCGAGTTGATCCAGTGCGCTTCGTCGGCGGCCATCCACGTGTTGGTCCAGTAGCCGTCGACGTTCTTGGTGACGCGCCACCGCTTGAGCCCGCCGCCGAGCCGCGCGTACTCGTGGCCGTCGTTGCTCGTGCCCCGGCCGCCCGCGTACGGGCTCGTGAAGTAGCTCTTGGACGCGATGCCGGACTCGCGCTTGGGCTGGCGCCGCGGCATCGAGCCCGAGATCGTGACGACGTCGAGGCTGCTCTCGGCGATCGGCTCGACGTCCTTGACGACGAGCGTGTGCCCGATGCCGTTCTTCTGCCAGCGCTGGAGCAGCGTGTCTCCGGGCCGCACCGCCTCGGGGACGATGTTGTACGTGTTCGCGCTGTCGGCGAGGTTGACCGAACCGAGGTAGTTCAGCGCGAGCACCGTGAAGTACCCGGCGCGCTTGTTGAGGTGGATCTCGTCGAGGTACGTGCCGAGCACCGCGCCCTCGCCGAGCATCGCCTGGCGATCCTCGCCGCCGGCCAGCTTGCGCTTGCGCAGGTTCGGATCGCTGGGCCAGCTCGCCTGCCACTGCGCGGCCGGGAGCGTCGTGTAGTCGCGGTACGCGATCGCGAACTCCGGCGTCTGCCCGTAGCGTCCGTTCTGGGTGCGCACGCCGTTGTGGCCGAAGTACACGCGGGTGCCGTCGCCGTCGACGGCCTCGAAGAACAGCGGGAGCTCGTACCACGCGGCGAACGTGATCCGCAGGAACATCGACGCCTCGGCGCACTCGAGCGACGGCGCCGGCAGCGTCTTGCCCCACGGCGTCGTGAGCGTCACCGTCGTGCTGTAGCCGTCCTCGCCCGGGACCCACGCGAGCGACTCGACCCAGCGCGCGTACTTCTCGTCCCAGTTGAGGCCGCTGTCGGCGGGCCACGCGAGCCCGGCGGCGCGCGCCGCGGGCGTCGACGTGTCCTCCCACTTGTTCCGCGCCGTCCACACCTGGGTGCGCGTCGTGTTCGTGTTGACCCACAGCCCGCGCCGGTACTCCGAGTCCTCCTTGCCGGGTGGTGGGGTCGGGAACACCGGCCCCTCCATGCCCCACTCGGCGTCGAGATCCGTCTCGTCCTCGGCACAGGCTGCCGACACGACGACACACGCGAAGGTGACCACCACGAGCTTTCCGACCGACCGCATGGCCGGGCCCCGAGGCACATCCCGGGCCAGCGCGCCGCGCTGCGATTCCAGCGGCTTGCGAGTGGCCTGGCAACTCGAGCGGTCGGGTCCGTCGTGGTCGGTCCAGTCGCTGGCGACGCTCGGCCCCAGGGATGCGGCGCGCGCCGGCCGGTGAGCTCGGGCCGATGGGCGGACGCGCGCGTCAGTTTCGCGCGAGCATCACGGCGGCCTGCGAGTACGCCGAGGACATCCAGTACTGCGACAGCGCCTGGAGCTGGTCGGAGACATCGCCGGCACGAACGATCGTCGCCTGCTGGTACGCGAGCTTGGCCGGGACCGGGATCGAGCCGGTCGCGATCTTCGCCGCGCGCGCCGACGCCCGTGCGTTGCGCTCGGCGCTCGCGAGCATGTTCGCGAACGCCTTGGGGTGCGAGACGACGTCGCGCGAGCGCCCGGTCCGCGGATCGAGGCGCAGGCCGAGCGAGTGGTACTTCGCGATCAGCTCGGCGGACGTATGGTACGCGAGCACGCTGCCGGCGAGCGCGAGCAGGCTCCACTGCGGCGACTGCGCGCCCCACGCCTGCTCGAGCTCGTCGGGGAGCCCGTCCACCTGATCGAGCCGCGACAGCATGTACGCGACGAGGTAGCCCGGCTCGGTGGTCGCGATCCGCACGCGCGCCTGCTCGAGAGGGACGCCGAGCTGGCTCGCGGCGGGCTCGACCACGAGGGTCTCGAAGTAGTTCACGCCGGCGGTGCCCGCCGACTGGAACGATCTCGCGATCCGCTGCAGGTCCGGGATCGAGCCCTCGTAGGGAACCGACGCGGCGGCGAGGATCTCGAGCTCGTCGGCGGCCAGCGCCGCCGACACCACGGTCTGGCCGATCAGCAGCACGGTCGGCGCCACGCGCTCGACGATCGCCTCGCCGGTGGCCGGCGCGCGCAGCTCGACGGGGCTCCGCGTGGCGAGCTGCGCGATCAGCTCCTTCGCGCTCGCGATCGAGTCGCGCGCGAACACCTTGAAGCCCCAGCTGCGCAGCGCGGCCTGGAACGCCGCGATCATCCGCAGGTGGTCGCCGAGCGTCTGTGGCGCGCTCGCACCGATCTCGCGGAACACCTCGGCGGTGCGCTGGTCGAGCTCGTCGAGGGTCGCGAGCTCGGCGAGGGCACCGCGGGCGTCGCCGGCCTGGAGCTTGGCGATCACGTCGTGGGTGCTCGTGGCGCTCGCCGCGTAGACCCACGCCTGGAGCATCTTCGCGTACGCGCCCGCGAGGAGGCCCTGCTGGTGCAGCCGCTGCGCCTGCTCCGCCGCGCGCTGGGCGTGGGTGGCGAGCGCGAGCAGGGTGCCGGGCAGGCGACCGGCCTGCTGCAGCTGGAGCAGCGCCGCCCACTCGTCGGCGACGCGCTGCTGCCACGCGCGGTACTTGGCCTCGAGCGCCTGGGTCGTCGCGGCGTCGAGCGCCATCTCCTCGGCGGGCACCGGCACGGGCTCGGGCAGGTGCTTGCCCGTGAGCAGCTCGTACGCGTCGTGGATGTTCGCGAGCTCGACGGCCTCGGCGCCGTGTCCGCGGGCGAGCGCGACGAGGTCGACCATCCGTCCCGTCGTCTCCGAGCGCGCCCACCGCATCCCGATCGGGTAGCCGAGCTTGCGCTTGCCCTTCTCGAGCGAGCCGAGGAACTTCTCCGGGATGCCGGCGACCGGGCCGATCGTTCCGTCGGGGAGGAGGATGCCGGTCATCGTCGCCCGCGGGTCGATCGGCTCGCCCGTCATCGTCGCGAGGAAGCCCGCGGCCATCAGCGCCGAGGCGGACGCGCCGTCGATGTAGCCGCCCGAGGCGGCCGAGAACGAGAAGTCGATGAGGTCCTTGCCGAGGGTGGACGCGGCGACGAACGCGGAGACCCACACGCCGGCCCGCCACTGCGAGCCGGTGCCGCCGGCGAGCTCCTCGTAGACGCCGACCTGCACCTGGCCGTCGGTGTTGGGGGCCGTCGAGAGCCGCACCGGCGTGACGCCGCCGGTCGCGCCCGACGGGACGAGCCGCACGAACATCGCGTCGACCTGCGCCTTGCTCGGCAGCGCGGGGAGCGTCAACACCGTCGAGCCGTTGTTCTCGTCGGTCCCGAGGATCACCGCGAGGCTCGCGGCCTTGGCGTCGGGCTTGATCGTCAGCGGCTCGTAGCGCCGGGTCGTGCCGCCGCCTGCGGCCGGCTCGGTGGGCCGTCGAACGGGCGCGCCGCACGCCGCGGGGACGAGCAGGGGCACGAGCACGAGCAGGGCGATGGCTCTGCGGACAGCTGCCATGGACGCGAGCGTAGCGTAGGGGCTCAGCGCGCGCGCGGATGCTTGCGGGCTTGCTCGATCATCCGCGCCTGGCCGACGTGCGTGTAGATCTGCGTCGTCGAGATGTCCGCGTGACCGAGCATCGCCTGCACCGCGCGCAGATCCGCGTCGTGCTCGACGAGGTGGGTCGCGAACGAGTGCCGGAGCTTGTGCGGCGAGACCTCGCCGCCGGGCAGGCGGACGTCAGCCTTGCGCGCGTACGCCCGAAGCAGCTTCCAGAACGCCTGGCGCGTCATCGGGCCGCCGCGATCGGTGAGGAACAGCGCGCGCTCCGCCGGATCGCGGACGCACGCGGCGCGGTCCTCCTCGATGTAGCGGGCGATCCGCGCGACCGCGGCGGCGTGCAGCGGGACGAGGCGGGTCTTGTTGCCCTTGCCGGTGACCCGCACGAACCCGGCGTTCAGGTTCACGTCGGCCAGCGGCAACGAGACGAGCTCGGACACGCGCAGCCCGGACGCGTACGCGAGCTCGATCATCGCCGCGTCGCGCCGACCGCGCGGGGTGTCCGGCGGGGCCGCGATCAGGCGAGCGACCGCGTCCTCGCCGAGGACACCGGGGAGCCGGCGCGCGGTCCGCGGCGCGTCGACGAGCTCGGACGGATCGGCGTCGAGCCAGCGCTCCGCGACGAGGTGCTTGCACAACCCGCGGACGGCCACGAGCGTCCGGGCGCGGCTGCGCGCAGACAGCCCGGCGTCCGCCAGGTGGATCATGAAGTCGGTGAGGTCCGCGGGGCGGATGTCGTCGACGTCGGCGTGGCCGCGCTCGGACAGAAAGCCGATGAAGCGGGTGAGGTCACGGCCGTAGGCGTCGATGGTCAGGCGCGCGAGGCCGCGCTCGATCTTGAGGTGATCGAGGAAGAGGTCCACCGCCTCGTCGAGGGCGAGTCGCCGGGCCATCCGTCGATCGTCGACGATCCACCGCCGGGGGCAACATTTTGCGCGCGCGGCGGCGCGGTCGGTCCACGCGGCGGCTTCGCCGGGGAGGGGCATCGATGCGCGAGTCGCCCGCGCTGGCGGCCGTCTGCACCCGGTGGCTCGGAGCGCGTTCCCCGTGCGCGATGGCGGGTGGTCCTCGATCCGGCCCGGCGGCGTCGTCCCGGCGTCGTCCCGGCGTCGTCCCGGCGTCGTCCCGGCGTCGTCCCGGCGGCGCCTCGCCTCGCCGCCCCGGCGGCCCGGTGGGAGGCTCCCATCGCGTGGCGCTTCGGCGGGTCCTCGGCGCGTCCTCGGCGCGTCCTCGGCGCGTCCTCGGCGCGTTGGATGGCACTGCCCGCGCGTTGGTCCGCCCACGGGCGCACATCCTGTGGCGCTGCGTCGCGGCCGCCCGGCCTGCGGGGTTGCGATCCGGCGGGGCGCCAGCCATAGTGCGCCGAGGTCTCGCGGATGGACGTCACGCCTGAACAAGTACGGTGGATCTTCATCTACCTGTTCGTGCTGCTGGTGTCCGTCGCGCTGCACGAGTTCGGGCACGCGTTCATGGCGACCCGCCTCGGTGACGATACGCCGCGCCGGCAAGGCCGCGTGACGCTCAACCCGCTCGCGCACGCCGACCCGATCGGCACGTTCGCGCTGCCGCTGCTCGGCGGGCTCTACGGAGCGGCGTCCGGGTTCGGGGGAGGCTTCGGCTGGGGCAAGCCCGTCCAGTGGCAGCCGCACAAGGTGAGCCGCAAGGTCTCGATGTCCACGGCGAAGATCCTCGTCGCGGTCGCGGGACCCGGGATGAACCTCGTGCTCGCGTTCGTGATCGCGTTCGCTCACATCCTGCTGGTGAGCCAAGGCGTCGTCGATCCGGGCGGCGAGATGACCCAGATCCTCTGGTTCGCGGCGAACACGAACTTCGTGCTGATGTTCTTCAACCTGCTGCCGCTGCCGCCGCTCGACGGTGGGCACGTCGCGGAGAGCTTCACGCCGTACAAGCACCGGAGGACGTTCGAGAACATCGCGCGCTACGCGCCGTTCGCGATCCTCGCGATCATGATGGTTCCTCAGATCCGGCAGGTCTTCTTGCTCCCGGCGAAGTGGTGTACGAGTCAGGTGTACTCGCTGTTCGGGAACCTCCTTCTCTGATGGATTCAGCCGGCTACCAGGTCACCCTCGACGTGTTCGAGGGGCCGCTCGACTTGTTGCTTCACCTGGTGAAGAAGCACGAGCTGTCGATCCTCGACATCCCGATCTCGTTCGTCACCGAGAAGTACCTCGAGTACCTCGACGCGATGACGGCGCTCGACATCGACATCGCGGGCGAGTACCTGGTGATGGCGGCGACGCTGTGCCACATCAAGTCGCGCGAGCTCCTGCCGATGCCGGAGGAACCGATCGAGGACGAGGAGGGCGGCGAGGGAGGCGAGGCCGGCGAGGTCGAGACCGATCCGCGCGCGGAGCTGATCCGGCGGCTGCTCGAGTACCAGAAGTACAAGGAGGCGGCGGACCAGCTCGGATCGCGCCCCGTCGTCGGGCGCAACGTGTGGGGTCGCGGCTCGCCGATCGAGGAGGCCGTGGGCGACGGCATCGATCCGGACGCGCTCGCGCCGCTGGCGCCGTTCCCGGTGCACAAGCTGATCGAGGCGTTCGATCGCGTGATGCGGGCGGCCAAGGTCAAGGTCACGCACAACGTCCTGATCGACCGCCTCAGCGTCAGTCAGAAAATCTCCGAGCTGACGGACCGCCTCGAGAAGGAAGGCCGGTTCACGTTCACCTCGATGTTCAGCTTCCTGCGCGAGGGCGTCGAGCGCTCGATCGAGGACGTCAAGCACGAGGCCGTCGTCACGCTGCTCGCGCTGCTCGAGATGTCGAAGCTGCGCCTCATCGCGCTGAGCCAGCCCGAGGAGGAAGGCGAGATCTTCATCGAGCGGGTCAGCGAGGACCTGCGCGCGCGCGTCGAGCAGACGGTCGCCCGCAACGACGACTACCGCTGAGGGCGGCCCGCGAACGCCGACGGGCGACGCGCGCAGGAGGTCCGACGGGGCGGCCCGACGGAGCGGCCCGACGGGGCGGCCCGACGGAGCGGACCGAGGACTGTCGGACGGGCGTGTTAGACGTTCTCGCCCGCCCGAGGTGACTCCGTGAGCAAGAAACGTCGCCGTTCCAAGCAGCCTGGCCACAAGGTCGCGTCGACTGGTACGCCCGCCGAGGGTGTGCCGGTCGATGAGATCCTGGCGGAAGGCAGCGGTCCCACGATCGATCCCACGCTGGATCCCGGCAGCGCGGCCCGCGCCGCCGATCCGTCGATGATCATGGCTGAATCGGCCGACCTCGACGACACCGAGCTCCGCGCGGAGGCCGACGCTGCGTCCGCTGAGCCGGCGGTGGTCCACGCCAAGGGACGCGAGGACGCGGACGCGACCGCGCCGGACGCCAGCGTCGCGGGCGAGGAGCCCGGCGCGGGCGACCGCGCGGCAGAGGGCACGGGCGAGGAGCCCCTGCGCGGCCGCAAGGCGAAGCGTCGTCGCGGAGCCGCTCGCAAGGCGGCGGCGAGCGCCGGCCCGGCGGAGGACGCCGACGGGACGACTGCGGCGGAGGCGGGCTCCGAGACCGCGGGCGCGGGCGTGGTGATGGACACCGATGCAGCCGGGGCGGCCGGGGCAGCCGGGGCGGCCGAGGCGGCGGGACCGGGCGGTCCGGACGGTCCGCGCACGGAGGCCGAGGCGGCAGGCGACGATGCAGCGGCCGAAGCGGCCCTCACCGAGGGGGCCGCTCGCGACGCCGACGCCGACGCCGACGCCGACGAGCCCGACGAGACCGATCGCGCCGATGGTGCCGTCAGCGCGGCGGCCGCGGAGAGCGCCGCGGACGCCGAGGCGTCTGCGGACCGGGACGAGGACGCCGACGGCGCGGAAGGCGCGGAAGGCGCGCAGGGCGCCTCGGACAGCGAGCGCGCGGCCGGCGCGCAGGACGCTGCCGGCGAAGATGCGGCGGTCGACGGCGAGCGCCTCGCGGCCGACGCCGAGGGGGGCCTCGCGGACGCGGACGCCGCAGACGCCGGCCCCGAGGGTTCCGACGGCGGCGAGTCGGACGAGGAGGGCGGCGCCGTCCTGCCGACGAGCGCGACGACGATGGACGCGGCGCAGCTGAAGATGCTCGTCGAGGCGCTCGTGTTCGCGTCGGACAAGCCCCTCACGATCCAGCGCCTGCGCCAGCTCACGCGCGTGAGCGACGTGCGCCGCCTCGAGCAGGCGCTCGCCGACCTCGCGACCGACTGCGAGCACCGCGGGCTGATCCTGCAGCAGGTGTCGGGCGGCTACCAGCTGCGCACGCGGCCGGAGTTCTCTCCCTGGGTGCAGCAGCTGATCGCGGGGCGGCCGGTGCGGCTGTCGCGCGCGCAGCTCGAGACGCTCGCGATCGTGGCATACCGGCAGCCGATCACGCGGCCGGAGATCGACGAGATCCGCGGGGTCGATTCCAGCGCGACGCTCAAGCTGCTCATGGATCGCGCGCTCGTTCGCGTGCTCGGCAAGAAGGAGGAGGTCGGTCGGCCGTCGCTGTACGGCACGACGAAGGAGTTCCTCGACTTCTTCAGCCTCGGCGACCTGCGCGAGCTGCCGACGCTGCGCGAGTACTCCGAGCTCACCGACGAGAGCCGCAAGGTCATGAGCAGCCGGCTCGGCATCGATCTCGACAGCGACGCTCAGGGCTCGAGCGGCGACGGCACCGGTGGTGACGACGGGGAAGGCGGCGGTGGGGGCGACGCGTCCGGCGGCGGAGATGGCGGCGGCGCGACCGGCGGCGGCCTCGGCGGGCCACCGGCGGATGCGCACGACACGCCGGATGCGGACGACGTCATGTACGCGGAGGCGAGCGACCTCTCGGAGCTCGCGGGCCGCATGCTGGCCCGCGATACCGCAGCGGCCGGTGCAGCTCATGCCGGCGAGGCGTCGGACACCGGCGAGGAGACGAACACCGGCGAGGAGACGAACACCGGCGAGGAGACGAACACCGGCGAGGAGACGAACAGCGGCGAGGAGACGAACACCGGCGAGGAGACGAACAGCGGCGAGGCGTCGGACACCGGTGAGACGATGGCGGACGCCGGCGAATCGTCGAACGCGAACGACGCGTCAGCCTCCAGCGAGCCGTCGGACACGAACGAGGCGTCGGACTCCAGCGAGCCGTCGGACACGAACGAGGCACCGGACGCCGGCGAGGTGCGCTCCGCGTCGATCGACCACGCGAGTACTCCGTCCGAGCTCGACGCAGGCGACGCGACGGAGATCTCCGTCGACGATGCGAGCGACGTTGCGACCGCCGTGACGGAGGCGGACGCGGGCGATGCGACGGAGCTCTCCGCGGACGATGCGAGCGACGACGCGAGCGTCGTGGCGGAGGCGGACGCGGGCGACGCGGCGGAGCTCTCCGCGGACGATGCGAGCGACGATGCGAGCGTCGTGGCGGAGACGGACGCAGGCGACGCGACGGAGCTCTCCGCGGACGATGCGAGCGACGATGCGAGCGTCGTGGCGGAGACGGACGCGGGCGACGCGGCGGCGCTCTCCGTCGACGGTGCGAGCGACGACGCGAGCGTCGTGGCGGACACAGACGCGGAGGCTCGGGCCCTGACCGCCATGGTTGCCTTCGACGCGGACGAGGCAGCGACGGCTCCCGCGGCGGATGCCAGCCCTCTCGCCGCGGACTCGGTGGACACCGCGGACGCTTCGGACAGTTCGGACACCGTGGACACCGCGGACACCGCAAACCTAGCAGCACCGGATCTGCAGGAGACGTCGGATGATGCGGACGCCGACGCCAGCGCGGTCGCCGCCGACAGCGCGATCGGCGATGCGGACACGATGGCGTCCAGCGACGAGAGTGTCGCGGCGGAGGCGGACAGCACGGCAGGTGCCGAGGAGGGGGCGCCGCACGAGCTCGCGACGAGCGACGCGCTCGCCGACCACGACGGCGTCGACGCGGCCGGTGCGGAAGCGTCCCAGGCTCAGCCTGCCGCCGATCTGCCGCTCGACGAGGGGGAGGTGTCTCCGCTCGAAGTGGAGTCGTCGAGCGGGACGGTGTCTCTGGCGGAGCTCCCCGAGCTGCCCGAGCTTCACGAGCCCGACGGCCCCGAGCCGGCGCTCGTCGATCCCCTGATCGCGACCGATTCACTCGAGCCCGGCACTTCGGACGCCGAGAACGACGCGCATCGCGACGGCTCGGAGTAGAACTGCGCCATGAGCGAGCCCGTTCGCTTGCAGCGGTACCTTGCGGCGGCGGGGGTCGCGGCTCGGCGCAAAGCCGAGGAGCTGATCACCGCCGGTCGCGTTCAGGTCAATGGCGAGGTCGTGACCACGCTGGGGACCAAGATCGATCCAGACCACGATCAGGTCGAGGTCGATGGTCAGGCCGTGGTCGCGCTCGACGCGTTCTACGTCCTCCTCAACAAGCCGAAGGGGTGCATCACCGCGGTCACCGATGACCGTGGGCGCCCGACGGTGATGGACTACCTCCCGAACCTGCCGGTGCCGGTGAAGCCCGTCGGCCGGCTCGACTTCTACTCGGAAGGCGTCCTGCTCCTCACGAACGACGGCGAGCTCGCCGCTCGGCTGCTCGCACCGGCGAGCCACGTGCCGAAGACGTATCACGTCAAGGTCCACGGCAAGCTGTCGCCGGACCAGGTCAGGGCGCTCCGCCACGGGGTCACCCTCGACGACGGCACGACGACGCTGCCCGCGGAGGTCGAGATCCTGCCGGGCGAGAGCAAGCACACCTGGCTCGGGATCACGATCCACGAGGGCAAGCACCGCCAGATCCACCGGATGATCGAGGCGCTCGGCTATCGCGTCGACAAGCTCCAGCGCGTCGCGTTCGCGAACCTCACGTTCCACAACCTCCGGGTCGGGGATGCGCGCGAGCTCACGCAGCAGGAGCTCAACGAGCTGCGCGACGCCGTGGGCCTCCCGCACGACCGGGTCGCGCGCGGCAAGTGGCACTCGCAACGCGAGGACACCGACATCCCGCGGCGCGCGCGGGCGAAGGCACGCGCCGAGGCCGAGGCGCTCGCTGCGGAGACGGAGGCGCGCCGCGAGGCCAACGCCGCCCGTCGCGCAGCCTACGGGGGCGATGCGTGGGATGGCGAGGGAGACGCCGATCGCGCCGAGGACGACTTCCTCCACACCGGCTCCGAGCCCGACGAGCGCGACGCGCGCGACGAGCACCAGGAGACCGGCGCGGACTTCCTCCACCACACCGGGATGGACATGGAGGATCGCGACGCCGCCGGTCGTGCGTCGATGCGCCACGCCGCGATGGACATGGAAGATCGCGACGCTGCCGGCGCGCGCCCACGCGGCCGCGCGGGCGGTGCGCGTGGCGGCACGTCGCCACGCGGTTCGCAGCCGACGCGCGGGTCCGGTCCGGCGCGCGGCCGTGGTGGCCGCGGCGGTGGAGGCCCCGAGCCTCGAGGTCGCGCGGTCGCGGGCGCTCGCCCGGGCCGTGGTGCCCCGACGCGGGGCGGTGCCGTGCGCGACGCCGGAAGCGGGCGCGGGTCCGGCCCACGCGGCGGCGCTGCCGGTGGCCGTGGGCCCGGGCGCAGCGCGGGGGAGCGCGGGTTCGGATCGCGGGGCAGCGCCGGGGGCGCGGGCCGTGGCGCCGGACGTGGCCCCGGGCGTGGGCCTGCGCGCGGTCCCGGACGTGGTGCCGCTGGCGAGCGCGAGCTCGGGCCTCGTGGCGCTGCGCGTGGGCCCGGCCGCGGACCTGTTAAAGGGCCTGCACGCGGCCCCGGACGCGGTGGCGCTGGCGACCGCGGGTTGGGCTCGCGGGCTGGCGCGGCCGGTGGTCCCGGACGTGGACCCGGTCGCGCGTCTGCGCGCGGTGGTGCTGGCGCGCGCGGGTTCGGATCGGGCGGAGGCGGTGCCGGTGGGCCTGGTCGCGGGACCCGTCGCGGACCTGCCTGGGGCCCCGTCCGGGGGGCCGCCCAGGGGGCTGGACGCGGTCCGGCGGGCGCGCGCGTGACGGGGCCGAGCGCTCCGCGCGGCGGTGGTGGACCGCGCTCTGGCGGCGCGGGTGCGCGTGGCGCGCAGGACCGTCGCACCGGCGGCGCACGCGGCGGCCAGGGGCGCTCCTTCGGCTCGAAGCGGCCGACGTCCGGGCGCCCGCCGCGCCGCGGCCGCTGAGCCGGGCACGGCGCCCCGGTCGAGCGGCAGCGATCCGGCTCCTTGTTCGGAGGTCCGCCGCTGTGGCGGGTACCCAGCGCATCCATCGCGTTGGCGGCGATCGGTACCCGAAGCGTCCGACGCTCGGACGTCTGGACGTCCGCGCTTTCCGCTGAGCCGATCCGGACGGCCGCCGCCGCGTCGACGGACCGGGGCCCAGCGCAGTCAACGAAGCGTCAGCGAGCGGGCCGGGCCGACGCGGAGCGCGCCGCGAACGCGGCTGCCCGTCGACGGACCGGGGCCCAGCGCAGGCAGCGAAGCGTCAGCGAGCGGGCCGGCCGATGCGGAGCGCGCCGCGAACGCAGCTGCCCGTCGACGGACCGGGGCCCAGCGCAGGCAACGAGGCGTCAGCGAGCGGGCCGGGCCGAGGCGGAGCGCGCCGCGAACGCAGCTGCCCGTCGACGGACC
>Ga0164243_10003310_pt1 | contig 25883 bp, 33 predicted proteins | sample OricompcompostOP_FD_108781 | JGI IMG/M metagenome (GOLD analysis project Ga0164243, IMG submission 108781) | Organic Plus compost microbial communities from Emeryville, California, USA - Original compost - Organic plus compost (OP) | ecosystem: Engineered > Solid waste > Mixed feedstock >...
CCCGCTGAACCTGGGCGTGATCTACACCATCGGCCCCTACCTGCTGCCCGACCTGGTGCGCCAGAACATCGCCCGCACGCCGCAGATGCCGCTGGTGCTGCAGGAGAACTTCACCGTCAAGCTGCTGGAGCAGCTGCGCTCGGGCGACATCGACTGCGCCATCATCGCCGAGCCCTTCCCCGACACCGGCCTGGCCATCGCGCCGCTGTACGACGAGCCCTTCATGGCCGCCGTGCCCGTCTCGCATCCGCTGGCCGCGCGCGAGTCGGTCAGCTCCGACGAGCTGAAGAACGAGACCATGCTGCTGCTGGGCACCGGCCACTGCTTCCGCGACCACGTGCTGGAGGTGTGCCCCGAGTTCGCGCGCTTCTCCAGCAACGCCGAGGGCATCCGCAAGAGCTTCGAGGGCTCCTCGCTGGAGACCATCAAGCACATGGTGGCGGCCGGCATGGGCGTGACGCTGGTGCCGCGCCTGTCGGTGCCGGCCGAGGCGCTCAAGCCCCGCAGCCGCGCCAAGGACGCGGCGCCCATCGTGCGCTACCTGCCGGTGCGCGACACCGGCGGCGAGCCGCCCTCGCGCCGCGTGGTGCTGGCGTGGCGGCGCAGCTTCACGCGCTACGAGGCGATCGCCGCGCTGCGCAACGCGATCTATGCGTGCGAGTTGCCCGGGGTCAAGCGGCTGTCCTGAGGCGGGCGTCTTGCGGCGGCGGCCTACGCGGCGGGCGATGATGAAGCTGCATCGACGCGATAGAGTGTCGTGCCTTGCGAAGCCGCCCCGCGGCGCCTAGATTCGGCAGCGAGACCCCTCTCTTTCCCGACAGCAACCAAGGAACACCGACATGGCCAAGTCCTCCAAGCCCAGCAAGAACAGCAAGAGCCTTTCCGCCGTGGCCGCCGCGCCGGCGGCCGCCAAGGGCACCGTGCCCGCCAAGGGCGGCGAGCGCGTGGCGCCCGAGTCGGGTGGCGGCCGCGCCGCGCCGATCATCAACATCGGCATCGACCGCAAGGACCGCGCCGCCATCGCCGAAGGCCTGTCGCGCGTGCTGGCCGACACTTACACGCTGTACCTGACCACGCACAACTTCCACTGGAACGTGACGGGCCCGCACTTCAACTCGCTGCACGCCATGTTCATGGAGCAGTACACCGAGCTGTGGAACTCCACCGACGTGATCGCCGAGCGCATCCGCGCCCTGGGCCACTACGCGCCCGGCTCGTACGCCGAGTTCAGCAAGATCGCCACCGTGCCCGACGTGCCGGCCACGCCGCCCAAGGCGATGGAGATGGTGCGCATCCTGGTCAAGGGCCACGAGACGGTGTCGCGCATCGCGCGCGAGTTCATCCCGGTGGCCGAGGAGGCCGGCGACGACCCGACCGCCGACATGCTGACCGCACGCTGCTCGGTGCACGACCAGACCGCATGGATGCTGCGTTCGTTACTTGAGGAATAACCCCCAGCCTGCGCGGACTTCGTTCCGCTTCGGCAACCCCCTGCGAGGGGGCACCGTCAGCGGCCCGGCAAAGCCGGTTCCGCGGCGGTCGCTGGCATGGCCTGCTCCGCGGCCTTCCGAAGACAATCGGACGATGGAGAGATTGCGATGAGTACCGGTGCCCTTCAGCCGCCCGCCCCGCGCGGGCGGCTTGCCGTCTACCTGGACCTGATCCGCTGGGACCGGCCCGCCGGCTGGCTGCTGCTGCTGTGGCCCTCGCTCAGCGCGCTGTGGTTCGCGGCCGGCGGCTTCCCGGGCTGGCACCTGGTGATCGTCTTCGTGCTCGGCACCATCCTCATGCGCAGCGCCGGCTGCTGCGTCAACGACGTGGCCGACCGCGACTTCGACCGCCACGTCAAGCGCACCGCGCGGCGGCCCGTCACCACCGGCGAGGTGTCGGTGAAGGAGGCGCTGGCCCTGGGCGCCGTGCTGGCGCTGGCGGCCTTCGCGCTGGTGCTCACCACCAACGGGCCGACCGTCCTGTGGTCCTTCGCGGCGCTGGCGGTGGCGCTGGTCTACCCCTTCGCCAAGCGCATCGTCTCGGTGCCGCAGGCGGTGCTCGGCGTGGCCTTCAGCTTCGGCATCCCGATGGCCTTCTCGGCCGTCACCGGCGAGGTGCCGTGGCTGGCCTGGTGGCTGCTGGCCGGCAACCTGTTCTGGGTGCTGGCTTACGACACCGAATACGCGATGGTCGACCGCGACGACGACCTGCGCATCGGCATGAAGACCTCGGCCATCACCTTCGGCCGCTTCGACGTGGCGGCGGTGATGGCGAGCTACGCCCTGTTCATCGCCATGTGGGCCTGGGCCGGCGCGCGGCTCGGGCTGGGCGCGCTCTACTACGCCGGCCTGGCCGCGGCGGCGGCGCAGGCGCTGTGGCACTGGACGCTGATCCGGGGCCGCACTCGCGAGGGCTGCTTCAAGGCCTTCCGCCTTAACCACTGGGTGGGCTTCGCCGTCTTCGCCGGCGTGGCCGCAGCCTACGCGCTGGGCTGACCGAACTCCGCCGCCAGTTCGCCGGCCCGCCGCTGCGCCGCGCGGATCGCGGCCTTGAACTTCTCCTTCACGTCCGCCGCCTGCATCGAGGTGATGGCGGCGTGCGTCGTCCCGCCCTTGGAGGTGACGCGCTCGCGCAGCACGGCCGGCGGCTCGCTCGACGCCGCCGCCAGCGCCGAGGCGCCGGTGAAGGTGCCCACCGCCAGGCGCAGCGCGTCTTCGGGCGGCAGGCCCATCTCGGCGCCGGCCTCGGCCATCGCCTCGATGAAGAAGAACACGTAGGCCGGCCCGGAGCCGGACATCGCCGTCACGGCGTCGAGCAGCGCCTCGTCCTGCACCCACAGGCGCTGGCCGGTGGGCGCGAGCAGTTGCTCGACGGCGGCCCGGTCGGCCTCGCCGGCCGCGGCGCGGGCGAACAGCCCGGTCATGCCCTGGCCCACCAGGGCCGGCGTGTTGGGCATGGCGCGCACGATGCGCTCGGTGCCCAGCCAGGCGGCGATGCCCTGCGAGGGGATGCCCGCCGCCACGCTCAGGTGCAGCGCATGGGCGGCGAAGGGCTGCGCGGCGCGCGCCGCCTCGCCGAAGACCTGCGGCTTGACCGCCCACACGAACACGCCGCAGCGCGCCAGCGCCTCGGTAGGCGCGGGCCGAGCGGCGATGCCGAAGTCGCGCTGCAGGCGCTCGCGCGCCTCGTCCCAGGGCTCGACGATCTCGAAGGAGGCGGCCGGCATGCCGGCGCGCAGCAGGCCGCCGAGGATGGCGCTGGCCATGTTGCCGCCGCCGATGAAGGCGACCGGGGGCAGGGTGGGGGAGGTGGTCATGGTGAGGGCGGGTCCGTGAAGGCGAAGACGGCGAACTGGGTGATCTGCGTCGGATTGAAATTGTCGTCGCTGACCGCCAGCAGGCGCCGGCGGCCGTCGGGCAGGGGCGGGCCCCAGCACAGGGCCTCGGTGTTGTCCAGGCGCGCCAGGCCGAGCCGGGCGAAGTCGGCCAGCAGCCGCTTGGGCGCGGGGCGGTGGTTGCCCGGGCGCAGCGTGTCCAGCGCCAGCGTGTCGCTGCCCGCGCGGGTGTCGATCTCGTACAGGCGCAGCGAGTTGCCGCGGCCCAGGGCCCAGGCGCGCTCCAGCACCAGCATGCGGTGCGCGTCGATCATCAGCACCTCGCTCACGCCGTTGTCCGCATAGGTGCCGGGCACGGCGGGGCGCAGCGGGACGGCGTCCGGCACGTAGGCGATCTGGCGCACCGCCCGGCCGCCGGCCAGGTCGACCCGGGTGAAGCGGCAGGGGCCGCCGGCGTCGTCCACGGTGGGCAGCGGGCCGTCCTGCACCAGCGCGCCTTCCATCGCCAGCCAGGCGAAACGGCCGTCGGGCGTGGTCGCCAGGCCCTCGAAGCCCTCGTTGTCGCGCGGGCCGCGCCCGCCGGACGGGTCGGGCCGGAACATCGCCGGCAGCGCGAACTCGCGCAGCAGCCGGCCGTCGCGGGTCGATTCGTAGAGCGCCGGGCCGAAGCCGCGGGCGACGTCGCCCTCGGTGCTCCACAGGAGCGTGCCGGTGCCGGGGCGCAGCCGCAGCGCCTCCGGGTCCGCCACCGGCACGCCGGGCGGCGCCCGGCGGCGGTTCGGCCACGGCGTGCCGCCGGCCTGTTGCAGCGGCACCACGTCCGTCAGGCGCGGCGCCGGGGCTTGGTCGGGCCACTCGGCCGTATAGAAGCGCACCGGGCCGCGGTCGGCGCGGTCGTCGCTCAGCAGCAGGTACTCGCCGGTGCGGGCGTCGAAGTCGGCGCCCGAGCGTCCGCCGACCGTGGTGCCGCCGAAGGGCAGGGCATGGGGCCAGCGGGCCTCGCCCAGCAGCGCCAGCCGGGCGGGGCCTGCCGCGGCGGGCGCTTGCGCCGGGCTGTCGCAGGCGGCCATCCAGGGCGCGGCGGCCAGCGCCGCGGTCCGGCGCAGCAGGGTCCGGCGGGAGATCGGGCGGCCAGCCGCGGGAGCCGGAGCGGCGGAGGGGCGCGTCATGGCGGCGGGCAGTCTAAACAGCCGCCGTGACGCCGCCCCCGTGGCTGCCCGACAGGCGGGCCGTGGGCAGGGCGTTGACAGCCCTTTCGGCGCGTGCCACAATCGCGGGCTTCGCTTTCAAAGCGGAAACTTTCGCCCATGCGAAGGTGTGCCTAGGTTCTTCGGACCGGCGCGCCGACGACGGGCCCAAGACTGACCGGCAAGGCCTTTTGGTGGCCGTGTCGGTACAAGTTGGGAACTACTCACAATGATCCAGACTGAATCCCGGCTCGACGTGGCCGACAACACGGGTGCGAAGTCCGTCCTGTGCATCAAGGTGCTCGGCGGCTCCAAGCGTCGTTACGCCAGCGTCGGCGACATCATCAAGGTCAGCGTCAAGGAAGCGGCCCCGCGCGGCCGCGTCAAGAAGGGCGAGATCTACAACGCCGTGGTGGTGCGCACCGCCAAGGGCATTCGCCGCGGCGACGGCTCGCTCGTCAAGTTCGACGGCAACGCCGCCGTGCTGCTCAACGCCAAGCTGGAGCCGATCGGCACCCGCATCTTCGGACCGGTCACGCGCGAGCTGCGCACCGAGAAGTTCATGAAGATCGTCTCGCTGGCTCCCGAAGTTCTGTAAGGACACACGCGCCATGAACAAGATTCGCAAGGGCGACCAGGTCATCGTGATCGCGGGTCGCGACAAGGGTAAGCGCGGCACCGTGTCGCTGCGCGCCGGTGAGAGCCATGTCGTGATCGAGGGTGTCAACCTCGTCAAGAAGCATGCCAAGCCGAACCCGATGAAGGGTACGACCGGCGGCATCGTCGAGAAGGCCATGCCGATCCACCAATCCAACGTGGCGATCTTCAACGCCGCGACCGGCAAGGCCGATCGCGTGGGCATCAAGCTCGTGGACGGCAAGCGCGTGCGCGTGTTCAAGTCCAGCGGCGAACAGATCAAGGCTGCCTAAGCCGCGAGGAAGAGGACATCATGGCCCGACTGCAACAACACTACCGCGAGAAGATCGCGAAAGAACTGACCGAGAAGTTCGGCTACAAGTCGCCGATGCAGGTCCCGCGCCTGACCAAGATCACGCTGAACATGGGCGTGAGCGAGGCCGTGGCCGACAAGAAGGTGATGGACAACGCCGTCGCCGACCTGACCAAGATCGCCGGCCAGAAGCCGGTGGTGACGAAGGCCCGCAAGGCCATCGCCGGCTTCAAGATCCGCGAAGGCCAGGCCATCGGCTGCATGGTCACCCTGCGCGGCGTGAAGATGTACGAGTTCCTGGACCGCTTCGTCACCGTGGCGCTGCCCCGCGTGCGTGACTTCCGCGGCATCAGCGGCCGCGCCTTCGACGGCCGCGGCAACTACAACATCGGCGTCAAGGAACAGATCATCTTCCCCGAGATCGAGTACGACAAGGTGGATGCGCTGCGTGGCCTGAACATCAGCATCACGACGACCGCCAAGTCCGACGAAGAAGCCAAGGCGCTGCTGCAGGGCTTCCGTTTCCCCTTCAAGAACTAAAGGTGACCCTGTGGCAAAAGTTGCTTTGATCCAGCGCGAACTCAAGCGCGACAAGCTGGTCGCCAAGTACGCGAAGAAGCATGAAGAACTGAAGGCGATCGCCGGTGACGCCAAGAAGAGCGACGAGGAGCGCGCTGCCGCGCGCCTGGCGCTGCAGAAGCTGCCGCGCAACGCCAACCCGACGCGCCAGCGCAACCGCTGCGAAATCACCGGCCGTCCGCGCGGCACCTTCCGCCAGTTCGGCCTGGGCCGCGCCAAGGTCCGCGAACTGGCCTTCGCCGGCGACATCCCCGGCGTGACCAAGGCCAGCTGGTAAGACGCGCAGGCAGGAGCAAGAAACATGAGCATGAGTGATCCCATCGCCGACCTGCTGACGCGCATCCGCAATGCGCAGATGGTCGCGAAGCCCACCGTGTCGGTCCCGTCTTCCAAGGTGAAGGTCGCGATCGCCCAGGTGCTGAAGGACGAGGGCTACATCGACGGCTTCCAGGTCAAGACCGAAGCCGGCAAGAGCGAACTCGAAATCTCGCTGAAGTACTACGCCGGCCGCCCGGTGATCGAGCGCATCGAACGCGTGAGCCGCCCCGGCCTGCGCGTGTACAAGGGCGCGACCGCGATCCCCAAGGTCCAGAACGGCTTGGGCGTGGCCATCGTCACCACCCCCAAGGGCGTGATGACCGACCGCAAGGCGCGCGCCACCGGCGTGGGCGGCGAAGTGCTGTGCTACGTCGCCTGATGCGGAGGAACTGAACAATGTCCCGAGTCGGAAAAATGCCGGTCGCCGTCCCGCAAGGCGTGGACGTGTCGATCAAGGAAGACCAGATCAGCGTGAAGGGCGCGGGCGGCCAGCTGTCCATCGCCGCCAACGCGCTGGTGAAGGTGACCAGCAAGGACGGCCAGCTCAGCTTCGAGCCGGCGAACGAGTCGCGCGAAGCCAACGCGATGAGCGGCACCGTGCGCCAGCTGGTCAACAACATGGTCGTGGGCGTGAGCAAGGGCTTCGAGAAGAAGCTGACGCTGGTCGGCGTGGGCTACAAGGCCCAGGCCCAGGGCAGCAAGCTGAACCTGTCGGTCGGCTTCTCGCACCCCGTCAACAAGGAGATGCCTGCGGGCATCACCGTGGCCACCCCTGCCCCGACGGAAATCGTCATCAAGGGTGCCGACCGCCAGCGCGTCGGCCAGGTGGCTGCCGAGATCCGCGCGATCCGTCCGCCCGAGCCCTACAAGGGCAAGGGCATCCGCTATGCAGATGAGCGGATCGTGATCAAGGAAACCAAGAAGAAGTAAGAGGCCGCATGATGTTGACCAAAAAGGAACAGCGCCTGCGCCGCGCCCGCCAGACCCGCATCCGCATTGCCACGCAAGGCGTCGCGCGTCTGACGGTGAACCGCACCAACCTGCACATCTACGCCACCGTGATCTCCGGCGACGGCTCCAAGGTGCTGGCCACGGCCTCCACCGCCGAAGCCGAAGTGCGCAGCTCGCTCGGTGGTGCCGGCAAGGGCGGCAACGCCGCTGCCGCCACGATCATCGGCAAGCGCATCGCCGAGCGCGCCAAGGCCGCCGGCGTCGAGAAGGTCGCCTTCGACCGTGCGGGCTTCGCCTACCACGGTCGCGTGAAGGCGCTGGCCGAAGCCGCCCGCGAAGCCGGGCTGCAGTTCTAAGCGAACGCGCACGAATCAGGAATTCAAGATGGCAAAGATTCAGGCAAGAACGAGCGCCGAGGGTCCCGAGGACGGTCTGCGCGAGAAGATGATCTCGATCAACCGCGTCACCAAGGTGGTGAAGGGTGGTCGGATCCTGGGCTTCGCGGCGCTGACGGTGGTCGGCGACGGCGACGGCCGCGTCGGCATGGGCAAGGGCAAGTCCAAGGAAGTGCCTTCCGCTGTGCAGAAGGCGATGGAAGAAGCCCGCCGCAACATGCTGAAGGTGTCGATCAAGAACGGCACCCTGCACCATGAAGTGACCGGCCACCACGGCGCCTCCAAGGTGATGATGTCCCCGGCCCCCAAGGGGACCGGCATCATCGCCGGCGGCCCGATGCGTGCCGTGTTCGAGGTGATGGGCATCACCGACGTCGTGGCCAAGAGCCACGGCTCGTCCAATCCGTACAACATGGTCCGCGCGACCCTGGACGCGCTCAAGAACTCCACCACCCCGGCTGAAGTCGCTGCCAAGCGCGGGCTGACGGTGGAAGAAGTCTTCAGCGCCTGATCGGAGAGAACGCGATGACGACGCAACAACAGACCGTGAAGGTCCAGCTGGTCCGCAGCCCCATCGGCACGAAGGAATCGCACCGTGCCACGGTGCGCGGCCTGGGCCTGCGCAAGCTCAACAGTGTGAGCGAGCTGCAGGACACGCCCGCCGTGCGCGGCATGATCAACAAGATCGCCTACCTGGTGAAGGTGCTCTGACATGGAACTCAACAGCATCCAGCCCGCAGCGGGCGCCAAGCATGCCAAGCGCCGCGTCGGCCGCGGCATCGGCTCCGGCCTGGGCAAGACCGCGGGTCGCGGCCACAAGGGCCAGAAGTCCCGCGCCGGCGGCTTCCACAAGGTCGGCTTCGAAGGCGGCCAGATGCCGCTGCAGCGCCGCCTGCCCAAGCGCGGCTTCAAGTCGGCTTCGCTGAAGTTCAACGCCGAGGTCACGCTGGCCCAGCTCGACAAGCTGGGTGCGGCCGAGGTCGACGTGCTGGCCCTCAAGCAGGCCGGCCTGGTCGGCCAGCTCGCCAAGGTGGTGAAGGTCATCAAGTCGGGTGAACTGACGAAGGCCGTCAAGCTGACGGGCATCGGCGCGACCGCCGGCGCCAAGGCTGCCATCGAGGCGGCCGGCGGCAGCGTGGCCTGACGCCCAGGGCGGAAAGCAGACCGAACGTGGCAACCAACGCGATGACCAGGCAGCAGGGGCTCGCCAAGACCGGCAAGTTCGGCGACCTGCGTCGCCGGCTCGTCTTCTTGCTGCTGGCGCTCGTGGTCTACCGCATCGGGGCGCACATCCCGGTGCCGGGCATCAATCCGGACCAGCTGGCGCAGCTCTTCCAGGGGCAGCAGGGCGGCATCCTGAGCCTGTTCAACATGTTCTCGGGCGGCGCGCTGTCGCGCTTCACGGTGTTCGCGCTGGGGATCATGCCGTACATCTCGGCGTCGATCATCATGCAGCTGATGACCTACGTGATGCCGCAGTTCGAGCAGCTCAAGAAGGAAGGCGAGGCCGGCCGGCGCAAGATCACCCAGTACACGCGCTACGGCACGCTGGGCCTGGCGCTGTTCCAGTCGATGAGCATCGCGGTGGCGCTCGAGTCGTCGCCCGGCCTGGTGATCGCGCCGGGCTTCGGCTTCCGCATCACGGCGATGGTGAGCCTGACGGCCGGTTCCATGTTCCTGATGTGGCTGGGCGAGCAGATCACCGAGCGCGGCCTGGGCAACGGCATCTCGATCCTCATCTTCGCCGGCATCGCCGCCGGCCTGCCGAGCGCGATCGGCGGCCTGCTGGAGCTGGTGCGCACGGGTGCGATGAGCGTGATCGTGGCGCTGTTCATCGTCGTCCTGGTGGCGCTGGTGACCTGGTTCGTGGTGTTCGTCGAGCGCGGCCAGCGCAAGATCCTGGTGAACTATGCGCGCCGTCAGGTGGGCAACAAGATCTACGGCGGCCAGGCCTCGCACCTGCCGCTCAAGCTGAACATGGCCGGGGTGATTCCGCCGATCTTCGCGTCGTCGATCATCCTGCTGCCGGCCACCATCGTGGGCTGGTTCAGCTCGGGCGACAGCATGCGATGGCTCAAGGACATCGCCGCGATGCTGGCGCCGGGGCAGCCGGTCTACACGGCGCTGTATGCCGGCGCCATCGTGTTCTTCTGCTTCTTCTACACGGCGCTCGTGTTCAACAGCCGCGAGACCGCCGACAACCTGAAGAAGAGCGGCGCCTTCATCCCCGGGATCCGTCCCGGCGACCAGACGGCCCGCTACATCGACAAGATCCTGGGACGCCTCACGCTGGCCGGTGCCATCTACATCACCTTCGTGTGCCTGCTGCCGGAGTTCCTGATCCTCAGATACAACGTGCCGTTCTATTTCGGCGGCACCTCGCTGCTGATCATCGTGGTCGTCACCATGGACTTCATGGCCCAGGTGCAGAACTACCTGATGTCGCAGCAGTACGAATCGCTGCTCAAGAAAGCGAACTTCAAGACCTCGCTGGGCGGCTGATGACGGTGACGACATGTCCAAGGACGATGCGATCCAGATGCAGGGGGAGGTCCTCGAGAACCTTCCCAATGCAACTTTCCGGGTCAAGCTGGAAAACGGTCACATCGTCCTCGGCCACATTTCGGGAAAGATGCGTATGCACTACATCCGCATCCTTCCCGGAGACAAGGTGACGGTGGAACTGACGCCCTACGACTTGAGCCGGGCGCGCATTGTGTTTCGGGCGAAGTGAATCGCGCCCACGAGAGAGTTTCAGGAGAAATGAAATGAGAGTTTCGGCTTCGGTCAAGACCATCTGCCGCAATTGCAAGATCATCCGCCGCAAGGGCGTCGTGCGCGTGATCTGCACCGACCCGCGCCACAAGCAGCGCCAGGGTTGATTCGAGAGTTCTAGAGGACGCACATGGCACGTATCGCTGGCATCAACATCCCGCCGCACAAGCACGCCGAAATCGGCCTGACGGCGATCTTTGGCATCGGTCGCACGCGCGCTCGCAAGATCTGCGAAGCCTGCGGCATCGACTACGCGAAGAAGGTCAAGGACCTGACCGACGCGGACCTCGAGAAGATCCGCGACCAGATCGCCCAGTTCACGATCGAGGGCGACCTGCGCCGCGAGACGACGATGAACATCAAGCGGCTGATGGACATCGGCTGCTACCGGGGCTTCCGCCATCGCCGCGGCCTGCCCATGCGCGGCCAGCGCACGCGCACCAATGCCCGCACCCGCAAGGGTCCGCGCAAGGCTGCCCAGGCCCTGAAGAAGTAAGGAATAGAGCATGGCAAAGTCTCCCGCCAACAACGCCGCCCAGCGCGTGCGCAAGAAGGTCCGCAAGAACGTTGCGGACGGCATCGCGCACGTGCACGCGTCGTTCAACAACACCATCATCACGATCACCGACCGCCAAGGCAACGCGCTGTCCTGGGCCTCGTCGGGCGGCCAGGGCTTCAAGGGCTCGCGCAAGTCGACCCCCTTCGCAGCCCAGGTGGCTTCCGAAGTGGCCGGCCGCGCCGCGGTCGAGCAGGGCATCAAGAACCTGGACGTCGAGATCAAGGGCCCCGGCCCGGGTCGCGAATCGTCGGTGCGCGCGCTGGCCGCGCTGGGCATCCGCATCACGTCGATCTCCGACGTGACGCCGGTGCCGCACAACGGCTGCCGCCCCCAGAAGCGCCGTCGCATCTGAGCGCTGGCGCCAGGCGCAGCCCGCCGCGAGGCGGTCTGCGCGTTTTGCTTTTTCACCACCCCAAGCCCACCGCCATCGACCGACACGACTGATGGCTCCCGCAGGCGACTGCGGCAGAAGACTCAAAGGAAAATACCGTGGCACGCTACCTCGGCCCCAAGGCCAAGCTCTCCCGCCGTGAAGGCACCGACCTGTTCCTCAAGAGCGCCCGCCGCTCGATCGCGGACAAGGCCAAGTTCGACTCCAAGCCCGGTCAGCACGGCCGCACTTCGGGCCAGCGCACCTCCGACTTCGGCCTGCAGCTGCGCGAGAAGCAGAAGGTCAAGCGCATGTACGGCGTGCTGGAGAAGCAGTTCCGCCGCTACTTCGAGGAAGCCGACCGCCGCCGCGGCAACACCGGCGCCAACCTGCTGTTCCTGCTGGAATCGCGCCTGGACAACGTCGTCTACCGCATGGGCTTCGGCTCGACCCGCGCCGAGGCGCGCCAGCTCGTGTCGCACAAGGCCATCACGGTCAACGGCCAGCCGGTGAACATCCCCTCGTACCTGGTGAAGCCGGGCGACGTGGTCGCCGTGCGCGAGCAGTCGAAGAAGCAGGCCCGCGTGATCGAGGCGCTGCAACTGGCGCAGCAGGTCGGCATGCCGGGCTGGGTGGAAGTCAACGCCGACAAGGCCGAAGGCACGTTCAAGAAGGTGCCGGACCGCGACGAATTCGGCGCCGACATCAACGAATCGCTGATCGTGGAACTGTATTCGAGGTAAGACGATAACGAGGCTGCTGCGCAGCCTCGTCCTTGAATGTTTTTGTTCCCTTATCGGAGGCATCCGGTAAGGGCACTTCACCAGCCTTACCGGTGTAACGAGCCGGGGGTATTGAGAGGAAGTCCGCATGCAAACGACCCTGCTGAAACCCAAGACCATCCAGGTCGAGCAACTGGCCGCCAACAAGGCGAAGGTCACGCTCGAGCCCTTCGAGCGCGGCTACGGCCACACGCTCGGCAACGCGCTGCGCCGCGTGCTGCTCTCTTCGATGGTGGGTTACGCAGCCACTGAAGTGACAATCGCCGGCGTGCTGCACGAGTACTCGTCGATCGACGGCGTCCAGGAAGACGTCGTCAACATCCTGCTCAACCTCAAGGGCGTGGTGTTCAAGCTGCACAACCGCGACGAGGTGACCCTGTCGCTGCGCAAGGACGGCGAAGGTCCGGTCAAGGCCTCCGACATCCAGACGCCGCACGACGTCGAGATCATCAACCCCGACCACGTGATCGCCAACCTGTCGCAGGGCGGCAAGCTGGACATGCAGATCAAGGTCGAGAAGGGCCGCGGCTACGTGCCCGGCACGATGCGCCGCTACGCCGACGAGCCGACCAAGTCGATCGGCCGGATCGTGCTGGATGCCTCGTTCTCGCCGGTCAAGCGCGTGAGCTACACCGTCGAGAGCGCCCGCGTCGAGCAGCGCACCGACCTGGACAAGCTGCTGGTCGAGATCGAGACCAACGGCGCGATCAGCGCCGAAGACGCCGTGCGCGCCTCGGCCAAGATCCTGGTCGAGCAACTGGCCGTGTTCGCGCAGCTGGAAGGCGGCGCCATCGACGGCATGTTCGAGCAACCCCAGCAGCGCAGCGCCCAGCAGTTCGACCCGATCCTGCTGCGCCCCGTGGACGAGCTGGAGCTGACGGTGCGCTCGGCCAACTGCCTGAAGGCCGAGAACATCTACTACATCGGCGACCTGATCCAGCGCACCGAGAACGAGCTGCTCAAGACCCCGAACCTGGGCCGCAAGTCGCTCAACGAGATCAAGGAAGTGCTGGCCTCGCGTGGCCTCACGCTGGGCATGAAGCTCGAAAGCTGGCCGCCGGCCGGCCTGGACAAGCGGTAAACAAGCTTCGCCGCTCGGCGGCGAAGCTCGTTTGTGTATTGCGGGTACCTGATACGGCCCGCTCTTAAATAACGAAAGGAATATCACCATGCGTCACGGACTCGGCCTGCGCAAACTCAACCGCACCAGCTCGCACCGCCTCGCGATGCTGCGCAACATGACCAACTCGCTCATCGAGCACGAGGCCATCAAGACCACCGTGCCGAAGGCCAAGGAACTGCGCCGCGTCGTCGAGCCGCTGATCACCCTGGCCAAGAAGCCGACGGTCGCCAACAAGCGCCTGGCCTTCGACCGCCTGCGCGACCGCGACAGCGTCGTGAAGCTGTTCAACGAACTCGGCCCGCGCTACCAGACCCGCCCGGGCGGCTACACGCGCATCCTGAAGATGGGCTTCCGCGTGGGCGACAACGCGCCGATGGCGCTGGTCGAACTGGTGGACCGCCCCGAGCCGACGGAAGCGGCTGAAGGCGAGCAAGGCGCCGCCGAATAAGCTATAATTTCTTTCTTGCCGCGCGGTGGAGCAGCCTGGTAGCTCGTTGGGCTCATAACCCAAAGGTCGCAAGTTCAAATCTTGCCCGCGCAACCAATTTCAAAGGCCCTCAGTCGAGGGCCTTTTTCTTTGGCCGGCCACGGATCGCCGCCGGCTGCGTCCGTTCCAGGCCAAACGGCGGTGTCTGCAAACTGCGGCGTGTTGTGCCACCATCGGCGCTTCCTGTCTTCCGTGTTTTGCACAATCCGTCGACATGCAGAGCCTGGTCAGCAAGATCGAAGCCATTCTGGCGCCCCTTCCCGTTCCCGTTTCACTCCAACTGCCTGACGGCCAGCGCATCGGCGCCGGCGACGCGAGGCTCGTCCTGAGCTTCTCGACCTGGGGCGCCCTGGCCAAGCTGGCGGCCAGCCAGGTCGGCAGCGTGGGAGAGGACTACGTCGAGGGCCGGGTGGGCATCGAGGGCAGCATGCGCGACCTGATGGCCACCGCGGCGGCGCTGATGCCGTCCAGCCCCGCCGAGAGCAACAGCGGCTGGTGGACCCGCCTGCTGCGCAACGCCAAGTCGCGCGGCTCGCACACGCAGGGCAAGGACGCGGAGCAGATCCAGTTCCACTACGACGTCTCGGACGACTTCTACGCGCTCTGGCTGGACCCGCGGCGCGTGTACTCCTGCGCCTACTACCGCACGCCGGATCTGGACATCGCCGGCGCCCAGGAGGCCAAGCTCGACCACATCTGCCGCAAGCTGATGCTGCAGCCGGGCGAGCGCTTCCTCGACATAGGCTGCGGCTGGGGCGCGCTGCTGCTGTGGGCGGCCGAGCACTACGGTGTGGACGCCACCGGCATCACCCTGTCGAAGAACCAGCACGCCCACGTGGAGCGGCTGATCGCCGAGCGCGGGCTGGGCGAGCGCGTGCGCGTGCGGCTGATGGACTACCGCGAGCTCAAGACCGATCGGCCTTTCGACAAGATCGCCTCCATCGGCATGCTGGAGCACGTCGGCCGCGCCAACATGGGCCTGTACCTGCGCGACGTGCACGACCTGCTCGCGCCCGGCGGCCTCACGCTGCAGCACGGCATCACGGCCGGCCAGCTGGACTACAAGCAGCTCGGCGCCGGCATGGGCGAGTTCATCGAGAAGTACATCTTCCCGGGCGGGGAGCTGCTGCACGTCACGCACATCCTGAGCGAGACGGCCGAGGCCGGGCTGGAGATGGTGGACACGGAGAACCTGCGCCCCCACTACGCCCGCACGCTGTGGGCCTGGTCCGATGCGCTGGAGGCGCGGCTGGACGAGGCGCGCGCCGTGCTGGAGCGCACGGCCGGCCCGGAGCGCGGCGGGCGCATCCTGCGCGCCTACCGCCTCTACCTGGCCGGCTGCGCCATGAGCTTCGAGCAGGGCTGGATCGCGTTGCACCAGATGCTGTCTGCCCGACGCGACGGGCAGGTGGCATCCCACGTGTTGCGCGGCGCGCAATCGGTATACCCTTTCACACGCAACTACATGTACGAGTGAAGAAAGGGGATTCCGCCATGCTCTACCGCTTCAAGTCCCAGGCCAGTGCCGACGTCGTGATGCTGGAGGCCAACGCGCGCCAGTTGCTGGACATCATCGGCAAGGCGGCGGCGCCGGCCGGCGTCATCGTCGTGGACCAGATGCCGGGCGCCATCGCCTCGCTGGAGGCCGCGGTGGCGCGCGAGGCGCGCGACGGCAAGCACAACCGCGACCCCAACGCCGTGGAAGACCACGACGCCGAGTCCGAAGCGCAGCACGTCGGCCTGCACCAGCGCGCCACGCCGCTGCTGAACATGCTGAAGGAATCGCTCGCGGAGAAAAAGGACATCGTCTGGGGCGCGTAACCCGCTTCCCCGGTCCAGAAAAAACAAAGGCCGCGCCCATCGGACGCGGCCTTTGTCTTTGCGGCGCCGGCCTGCTCAGTCCACCGTCGCGCCCGAGTCCTTCACCACCTTGGCCCACTTCACGTGCTCGTCGGCGATGTGCTTGGTGAACTGCGCCGGCGTGTTGCCGCTGGGGATCGCGCCCTGGGCCTGCATCTTCTCCTTCACCTCGGGCGTGCCCAGCGCCTTGGCCACCGCCTGCTGCACGCGGTTGACGACGTCGGGCGAGGTGCCGGCCGGCGCCAGCAGGCCGAACCAGGAACTGGCCTCGTAGCCCTTGAGCGCGGGGCCGCCGGCTTCTTCCACCGTCGGCACGTCGGGCAGCGCCGACGAGCGCTGGCTGCTGGTGACCGCCAGCGCGGTGAGCTTGCCGCCCTTGATCTGCTGCATCGACGAGGGCAGGTTGTCGAACATCACGTCGGCGTTGCCCGCCACCATGTCCAGCAGCGCCGGGCCGGAGCCCTTGTAGGGCACGTGCGTCATCTGCGTGCCCGTCATGCTCTTGAACAGCTCGCCGGCCAGATGGATCGAGGTGCCGCTGCCGCTGGAGGCCATGTTCAGCTTGTTGGGGTTGGCCTTCAGGTACTTGATCAGGTCCGGCACGTTGCGGATGCCGTACTGCCTGGCCTTCTCGGCGTTCATCTCCAGCACGTTGGGCACGGCGGCCACCAGGGTGACGGGCACGAAGTCCTTGATCGGGTCGTAGGGCAGGTTCTTGTAGAGCGCGCGGTTGATGCCGTGCGTGCCCACCGTGCCCATCAGGAAGGTGTAGCCGTCGTTCGGCGACTTGGCGACGATCTCGGCGCCGATGTTGCCGCCGGCGCCGGCCCGGTTGTCGACGATGAACTGCTGGCCGAAGGCCTTGCTCAGCTCCGGCGCCACGGCGCGCGCCAGGATGTCGGTGGTGCCGCCGGGCGCGAAGGGCACGACGATCTTCACCGGCTTGGTTGGCCAGGTGTCGGCCCAGGCGGCCGGGGCAGCCAGGGCCAGGGCGGCGGTGGCCGCCAGGGCCAGTGCGGCGCGGCGGTTCGGTTGGCAATGACGACGCATCATGCAGGGGTCTCCTCGAAGGGGGTTGGAAGGGCCGCCAGCGCCTGGCGCAGCGTCTGGCCGGGCGCCAGGCCCAGCGCCGCGGCGCCGGCGTTGACGTGGCTGAGCACGCCGTCGTCCAGCGTGCTGCGGGCCTCGCCGATGCGCGCGCTGCCGTGCGCCACCGTGCAGGCCGCCAGCGCGTGCGCCTGCAGGAAGCCCAGCGCCGCGATGCCGGCTGCGTCGCGGCCGACGCCGGCGTCGTTGAACACCGACAGCAGCGGCCGCGCCGCCAGCGCATAGCGTGCCGAGCTGATCCCGCCGTGCGAGCCGCTCACCGCCACGCAGCCGGCGTCGCCCGCATGCAGTTCGGTGATCGAGTCGACGACGCGCAGGCGCAGCGGCATGCGCCCGTTTGTAGCGGCCGGCGCCTGCGCGTCCGAGGGTGGAAACCCGTCCTTCAGGCCGCGGCCGGCTCGGCCAGCGGCACCTGCCAGGCGTCGTAGCCGTAGACCCAGTCCGCATTGCCGCCCGCGCGCAGCCAGTTGTTGCCGCGCGAGCCGACCTGGATGCGCGCCGTGCGCTCCAGGCGGGCCTGCTCGTAGCGGCGCAGCGCGTGGGGCACGGCGTCCGCTGCGACGCCCTCCAGCGCGCGGGCCAGCACCACCGCGTCCTCGATCGCCATGCCGGCGCCCTGCGCCATGAAGGGCATCATCGGGTGGCAGGCGTCGCCCAGCAGCGTCAGGCGGCCCTGGCTCCAGCGCGGCAGCGGGTCGCGCTCGTACAGCGCGGTCTTGAGCACGCTGTCGCAGGCGTCGAGCAGGGCGCGCGCATGCGGATGGAAGTCCGCGTAGAAGCCGCGCAGCTCCTCCACGCTGCCCTCGGTGGTCCACGACTCCTCGTGCCAGGCGTCCTGCGCCGTGGTGGCGAAGACGAAGGTGTCGCGCCCCTGGTTGAGCGGGAAGGTGACGATCTGGCTTTCCGGCGCGGGGCCCCACCACTTGGTGAAGGCGCCGATGTCCGGCACGTCCTTCACCCGCTCGGTCGGCACCACGGCGCGGAAGGCCACCACGCCGGTGAAGCGCGGCGCGTCGGCGCCGAACATCGCCGCGCGCACGGCGGAATGGATGCCGTCGGCGCCCACCAGCACGTCCAGCCCGCGCGCCTCGCCGCCATCGGCGAAGCGCACAGCCACGCCGTCCTCCGTCTCCTCGATGCGTTCGCAGCGGCTGGCGAAGCGCACGCGCTCGCGCGGGAAGGCCTCGGCCAGCGCGGCCAGCAGGTCGGCGCGGTGGATGGTGAGCTGCGGCGCGCCGTACTGGCGCTCGGCCGCGTCGCTCATCGGCAGGCGCGAGGTCTCCTCGCCGGTGTCCCAGGTGCGGCTGATGCGGTGCGTGGGCCGCGCCGCCGAGGCGCGCGCCGCCGCGGCGATGCCGGCGCCCAGGCCGTCCAGCGCACGCACGGCGTTGGGCGTGAGGTTGATGTCGGCGCCGACGCGCAGGTATTCGCGGCTCTGCTCGAACACGGTCACGTCGTGGCCCTGGCGCTGCAGCGCGCAGGCGGCGGCCAGGCCGCCGATGCCGCCGCCGGCGATGCCGATCTTCAGGGGGTTCGTCATGGGGAAGTCTCCAGTGCTGTGAAAAAAGGGGGAACGGGGCGGCGCCGCGCTGTGCCAAGATCGACGGCATGCCGTCCATCCCGCGTGCGCCGAAGCGATGCCTTGATTCTTCGCAGGCGGCCGTGCCGCCTCAACCGCCGTGCGTCCGCAAGAAGGCACGATTCGTCCCGCCCTGGGCTGCATGGACGCGCTGAGCGAGGTGCTGGCCGCCTGCCGCGTCGAGCGCGCGGTGACGGCGCGCTTCTCGCTGCACGCGCCCTGGGCGCTGCGCTCCGACGGGCTGCCCGGCGTGATGCTGCGCCTCGCGCGCGGCGCACCGTGGTGGCTGCTGCTGGACGGCGCCGCCCCGGTGCAGGTGCAGGCCGGCGACCTGCTCATGCTGCCGCTGGGCAGCGCCCATCAGCTCGCGTCGGCGCCTGGCCTGCCGGCCACGCCCTTCGCCGAGCTGATCGCGCGCCATGCGGAGGGCCCGCGCGACGAGAACCCGCTGGTCTTCCGCCACGGCGGCGCGGGCGAGGCGACGCAGGTGGACTCCGTGCTGCTGTGGTTCTCGGCCTGGAGCCGCCACGCCGTGCTGCAACAGCTGCCGCCGCTGATCCACCTGCGCGCGGCCGAGGTGCCCTGGCTGCCGCGCCTGGCTGCGGCGATGGAGGCGCTGACCGAGGACAGCCTCGCGCGCCGGCCCGGCTGGCGCGTCTCGGCGGCACGCATGGGCGAGCTGCTGGCGGTCAACCTGCTGCGCGAGCACCTGGCCCGCACCCCGGCGCACGGCGAGGGCTGGCTGCGCGGCCTGGGCGACCCGGCCATCGGCCGCGCGCTGGCCGCGCTGCACCGCGCGCCGCAGCGCGACTGGCGCCTGGAGACCCTGGCGCGCGAGGCCGCCATGTCGCGCTCGCGCTTCGCCGAGCGCTTCCGCGCGGTGGTCGGCGCCACGCCCATCGGCTACCTGACGGCGCACCGCATGGCGCTGGCGGCCGAGCAGATCGAGGCCGGCCGTCAGCCGCTGGCGCGCATCGCCGAGGCGGCGGGCTACGAGTCGGAGAAAGTGTTCTCGCGCGCCTTCCGCCGCTGGGCCGGGCTGCCGCCCACCGCCTGGCTGCGGCGCGAGCGCGCGCGCCGGCAGGCGCTGATGGATTTCGGCGGGGCGGACGCGGAAGAAGAAGCGGGCGCTCAGCCCACCAGCCGCCGCGCGGCCGCCGCCACCGCCGCCGCGTCAATGCGCGATTCGGCCTCCAGCACCGGCGCGTAGCCCACCGGGATGCGCGGCGCGCCCAGGCGTGCCACGCGGCAGCCGGTGGCCTCGGCCGCCGTCGCGGCGATCTCGGCGCCGAAGCCCGCCGCCTGGATCGCCTCGTGCACCACCAGCAGCCGGCCGGTGCGGGCGCACGATTCGAGCACCGTCTCGCGGTCCCAGGGCCAGAGCGTGCGCAGGTCGATCAGGTCGACGCCGATGCCCTCGGCCGCGAGCTGCTCGCAGGCCTCCTGGCACACGCGCAACTGCCGGCTCCAGCTCACCAGCGTGAGCGCATCGCCGCGGCGCACGCGCGCGGCGCGGCCCAGCGGCACGGCCAGCGATTCATCGACCGCGCCGCGCATGCCCCACAGCGTCTTGTGCTCGATGTAGACCACCGGATCGCCGCATGCCAGCGCGGCGCGCAGCAGCGAGAAGTTGTCCTGCGGCGTCGCCGGGCACACCACCGCCACGCCCGGCAGATGCGCGAACCACGCCTCCAGGCTCTGCGAATGCTGCGCGGCCGAGGCGTCCCAGATGCCGCCCGGCATGCGCGCCACCAGCGGCACGCGGCCCTGGCCGCCGAACATGTAGCGGTTCTTGGCGGCCTGGTTCACCAGCTCGTCCATGCCGCACAGCGCGAAATCCACCACGCGCATCTCGACCACCGGCTTCAGGCCGGCCAGCGCCATGCCCACGCCGGCGCCCATGATGGCGGCCTCGCTGATCGGCGTGTCGATCACCCGGCTGCTGCCGAAGCGCTCCTGCAACCCCTTGTACTGGCCGAAGATGCCGCCGCGGCCCACGTCCTCGCCCAGCACCACGACCCGCTCGTCGGCCTGCATCTCGTGCGCCAGCGCGAGCGCGGCGGCCTCGGCGTAGCTGCGTTCTTGCGCGTCGTTCATCGCCATTGGCCGGCTCCCGTGGTCTGCACGTCGGTGTAGGCGGCCTCGGGGGCGGGCCAGGGCGCGGCGTCGGCCGAGGCCAGCGCGGCCTGCACCTCGTCCTGCGCCTCGTTCTCGACGGCGTCCAGCGCCGCGGCGTCGATGCCGCCGGCCAGCAGGCGCTCGCGGGCGCGGGCGATCGGGTCCGTCTCCAGTGCGGCGGCCAGCTCGGCCGGGTCGCGGTACGCGGCCGGGTCCACCGAGACGTGGCCCTTCACGCGGTACGTCACCGCGTGCAGCAGGCGCGGCCCCTGGCCGTCGCGCACCTCGGCCACCAGCCGCGCCGCGGCCTCGTGCACCGCGAACACGTCGTTGCCGTCCACCGGCGTGGCCGGGATGCCCAGCGCCACCGCGCGCGCCGAGGCGCCTTCGCCGGCCGTCATCGGGCCGCTGGCGGTGGTGGCGCTCCAGCGGTTGTCCTCGCACACGAACAGCACCGGCAGCCCGTACACCTTCGCCCAGTTCAGCGATTCGAGGAAAGGCCCGCGGTTGATCGCGCCGTCGCCGAAGAAGCAGGCCGTGATCGCTTCGCGCTGCTGGAGTTTCTGCGCATGCGCGGCGCCCACCGCGATCGGCAGCCCCGCCGCCACCACGCCGTTGGCGCCCAGCATGCCCACCGAGAAGTCGGCGATGTGCATCGAGCCGCCCTTGCCGCCGTTGAAGCCGGTCGCCTTGCCGAACAGCTCGGCCATCATGCGGCCCATGTCGGCGCCCTTGGCCAGCGTGTGGCCGTGGCCGCGGTGGGTGGAGGTGAGGTAGTCGGCCGCCGCCAGGTGCGCGCACACGCCGGCGGGCACGGCTTCCTGCCCGGTCGACAGGTGCAGCGGGCCGCGCACCTTGGCGGCGCCGGCGGCCTGCTGCCCGTAGGCGCTGACGCCACCCTGGCTGGCCACCTCGGCCGCGTTCTCGAAGGCGCGGATGCGCACCATGGTGCGGTACAGCGCCAGCGCTGCCGCGGGGGGAAGGGGGGAATGCATCTTGTCTCCAGCGCACCCGTGCGGCGCGCGCTGAGCAAAATCGTAACAGCGGAGGGCGACGCGCGTGGCCGCGTCGACCCGACGCCTTCGCTCCAGTGCCGTGAGGCTCTTTCGGGCGCCGGCACCGAATGGCCAGATCAATGCCGCCTGTTGACTTCCGGCTTACTTGACGGAGCAGTCCGTTTTGCTGACATTTGTTTCTCAATGTATCGAATGTCACCGGTATTTTCCGACTCGGGGGCCAAGCGCACCGCTGTCGGCGAGCAGGGAGGCGGCGCGAGCCGGATGTGGCCGGACGCTTCTTCTCCTTCCCTTTCGGCCGACAGTTCGATCGCCAAGCCCTTCGGACCCGCGGCCCAGGTCTTGGAGGTGGAGGGCTTCGGCGTGGCCTTCGGCGAGCGGGTGATCCTGGCCGAAGTGAACCTGTGGCTGCCCATGCGCGGCGTGACGGCGCTGATCGGCCCGACGGGCACGGGCAAGTCCACGCTGCTGCGCTCGCTGGCCGGCCTGAACGACGGCAACCCCCGCTTCCGGCGTTGGGGCCACGCGGCCTACCGTGGCGAGGTGGTCGGCGACGGCAATCGTCCTGCGCTCGTCCAGCAGCACGCGCGGCTGATGCAGGCGCGCGCACTGGATGCACTGGCCGACGGCGCGCGCAGCCGCGGCCCGCAGCCGCCCTCGGACCTGGAAGGGTGGGCGCTGGCGCTGCTCGACGCGATGGAATTTCCGGAATTGCGCCCGTATCTGCGCGCGCAGTGCATCGACCTGCCGCCGATGCTCCAGCGCGCGCTCGCCATCCTGCGCGACGCCGCATGCGACGACGCACTGCTGATGGTGGACGAGCCGACGTTCGGCCTGGCGGACTACGACGCGTTCGTGCTGCTCGACCTGCTGCGGCGCATTGCCACCCAGCGCTGCGTCCTGGTCGTGCTGCACAACCTGCGGCATGTGCAGCGGGTAGCCGAGGAGATGCTGCTGCTGGCGGGCGGGCGCATCCAGGAGGCGGCGACGGTGGAACGCTTCTTCACCGAACCGGTGTCCATGGCCGGCCGCCAGATGCTCGCCACCGGCAGTTGCGCGCTGCCCGCGCCGGATGCCGACGCCGAGAGCCTGGCCGAGGACGTTGAACCGCCGCCGCCGCTGCCGACGATCGCGCAACTGGCGCTCAAGGCAGCGCCGGAATCCCTCGGACCGCGAGGATTCACTTGGGTCGTGCCGGGTAGGTTGGCGGGCACGCCCAAGCCCGGGGTGGTCAACGACATCGACTACGACCTCCAGGCCCTGAGCCGGGTCGGCATCACATGCCTGATCACGTTGACCGAGGACGATCTGCCCCAGGATGCGTTGCGCCGCAACGGGCTCACCAACCTGCATCTCCCTATTCGAGACCGCGAACCTCCGACGGTGGCGCAGATCGCCATGCTGCTGGTGCACATGGAACGCCTGATGGCGCGCGGAGAGGTGCTGGCCGCCCATTGCCTGGCCGGCATCGGCCGCACCGGCACGGTGCTGGCCTGCTGGCTGATTCGCGAAGGCCTCACGGCCGAGGAAGCCCTCAAGCGGGTCCGCCGCATCGAACCCAGGTTCGTCCAGAGCGAGGAGCAGGAGGCGTTCCTCCACCGCTACGAACACGAAATCCTCCGCCGCATCGCCTGAGGCCCGGCGCACCCCCGATCGGATATTGCAACCCAAGAACCAGGAAAGGACCCCCCATGAGCCTCGATACCGCACTGAACAAAGCGGCCACCACCATCCCCGAATGCGTTGCCGCCGGTTACGTCGACGTGTCCTCCGGCATGCTGCTGGCGATCAAGACGGTGGACTCCCATCCGCGCGAGGTGATCGACCTGGTGGCCGCGGCGACGGCGGACATCTTCAACGGGCCGAACGTGTCGATGATCGAGAAGATGTTCAAGCGTGCACGCGGCCTGAGCGACGACGGGCACCACTACTTTCAAGAGATCGTGGTCAACAGCGACAACCTGATCCACGTCTTCCTGCGCGGCAAGCGGAACCCTGAATACGTGGCCGTTTTCGTCTGCCGCCGCACGGCGAACCTGGGCATGGCCCTGACGAAGGCACGCATCGCCATGCCGGACCTGGAAGCCGCGGCAGGTTGACGATCCGAGCCGAGCTTCGGGCGGCCCCGGTCTGCCGAAAGGCCCGAGGCCGAGGGGCCTTGCCGGCGCCGCGCGGCGCCGCCGCCTAGAGTCCGCCGGGCGTGCTGTCGGCGAAGTCGCGCCGGCCGGTGTCGCGTTCGCCGGGCGGTTCGGGCGCAGGCCGCGCCGCCGCGGCCACCGCGCGGAGCTGGTAGTGGGTACCCGTGGCCTGCAGCACGTAGCCGTGCCGGCCGTCGAGCTCGAGCACCTCCAGCGCCCAGGCCGCGTGCGCGGCGACCGCGGCGGCGCGCATCCCGCCCTCGGTGTGCCACGCCAGCCGATGCAGGTCGGCCCAGGCGATCTCCACGTCGCGGTGCAGGAACAGGCTCAGTACGAAGCGGAACTTGTGCGGCGACAGCCGCAGCGTGCCCAGCTCGGCGACGTCCACGCTGTTCGCTTCCGGGTCGAAGCGGTAGCTGCCCCACCGCGGAACCCACTTCGCCGAGACCTCCTGGCGCGCGAGGAAGCTGCGCACGTTCTGCAGCACCGCGGGCAGGCCGCCCGACAGCATCGCCAGCTCGTGGCGCGGCGATTGGCCGAGGAAGGTGGGCAGCAGCGACGCCTGCCCATGCTCGATCAGCGCGATGGTCGGAACATTCCAGCGCGCGCGCAGCGGATGCCACACCGCCTCGCCCTCGCCCATGCGGGCATCGAGCACCACCGCATCGCACTTCACCTTGGACCAGGTCTTCGGCGAGGCGCGCCGGAGCAGGCGCAGATCGATGATCCAGCCCCGCCGTTCATGGACGATGGCCGACACGCCGGACCACAGTGCCGGATGTGCCGTCAGCAACGCCACCCTGAGCATGTCTTCTCCCTGAGCATCCTGATTTTTCTTCTATTTCGTCCGTCCCGATGTCAGCGACATCGGCCGCGGCGTCCGCAGCCGTTCGATTCCGGCGCGGAGGAGCGGCGCGGCATCAGCCGTCGAATCCGCGCGCCGAGTCCGGCGGCGGCTCAGTTGCCGCCCTGCACCTCGACTTCGACCCGGCGGTTGGGCTGCAGGCACTTCACCAGCGCCGGCGTGGCGACCGTGCCGGCGCAGTCGCTCACCACCGGCTGGCGCTTGCCCATGCCGACGGCGCGCACCTTGGCGCGGTCGATGCCGGCCTGCACCAGCAGGTCGCGCACCGTGTTCGCGCGTGCCTGCGACAGCGCCTGGTTGTAGGTGTCCGTGCCCAGCCGGTCCGTGTGGCCGGTGACGGTGATGTAGTGCAGTACCTTGAAGTTGGCGCGGATGTCCGCCGCCAGTTGCACGATCCGCTCACGGCCATCCGGCAGCAGATCGTCGGCACCTGCGCCGTCGAAGCGGAACAGGCCGTCGGCGGACAGGCTCACCTTCTGCGGCGGCATCAGCGTCGGCACCGCCGGGATGGGCGCCACCGCCGGCGGGTTGGCCAGGGCGGCGCACTCGTCGGTCTTCCACCACGCGCCGGTGGCCAGTTCCGCGTCGTCGTAGCGCACCATGTACTGGCAGGTCACGTAGTCGCTGGGCGTCTTGCCCGTGCGCAGGTGGAACAGGTAGTTCCATTCGCGCACACCCCACAGCCCTTCGCTGAAATGCGGCCAGCCCAGCAGCTCGCGCACCTGGTCCTTGCCCATGCCGGGCGCCATCTTGCGCACGTTTTCCAGGTTCGGAAAGGCGCCTTCCTTCCACTTGGCCGAAGCAGGCGCCGGCCATTCCTGCGCTGTCGGCGCGGGCGGTTTGGCGGCCACCGCGCGCGCCTGGGCCTCGGGGTCGATGGCGCGGCCGGGCGTTCCGCATCCTGCCATCAGCAGGGCGGCGGCCAGCGCCGGGAGAGCCACGTTCAGGGGCAGCTTGTTCATGTTGCTTCTTTCCTAGTCATTCAATCGAACACCCACTCGGCGCCCACCGTGGCTGCCACGCCGCCGCGGCTGGCCGAGGCGCCGCCCGTCAGGCTCCAGGCGTTGTTCTCCGAGGTGCGCCGGAAGCTCACGCCCATGGCCGACTGGCCCTGGTAGTAGCCGTAGCCGACGCGCATCGTCGTCTTGCCGGGAATCGAGAGCGCCGGCGCCTGCACCGCCATCGCCGAGGCGACGCCCGCATAGGCCTTCTGCCCGATGGTGTTGATCTGGTCTCCCAACTGGTTCAGCCGCAGGCTGGTGGCGGCGGTGTTGGCATTGAGCTGGTTGACGTTGACCGCATCGGTGCCGTTGACGCCCGGCGCCACGTTGGTGATCGTGGTGTTGTTCGCGTTGATGCCGCCGGTGGTCATGCTCGGCCCGCCCTGGATGCTCACCCCG
>Ga0164243_10003311_pt1 | contig 25881 bp, 28 predicted proteins | sample OricompcompostOP_FD_108781 | JGI IMG/M metagenome (GOLD analysis project Ga0164243, IMG submission 108781) | Organic Plus compost microbial communities from Emeryville, California, USA - Original compost - Organic plus compost (OP) | ecosystem: Engineered > Solid waste > Mixed feedstock >...
CGGTGTTGTGGCTGGCCCGGGGGTGTCGCGGAACGGGTCGGGCCGGTTCGCTGATGGGACCCCGGTCTCGTTGCGGGGGCTGGTCCGGTTGGCTGACCAGGCCGAGGTCGTGGTCGTGTTCCGCGACAGCCTGACCGGGGCGGTGCTGAACCTGGGCCGGACGAAGCGGTGTGCGTCGAAGGACCAGACCCTCGCCCTGTATGCCCGTGACAAAGGCTGCAGCTTCCCGGGGTGTGACCGGCCCCCGCAGTGGTGTGAACGGCATCATGTGGTCGCGTGGTTGTTTGGTGGGTTGACCGACATCGACAATCTGACCTTGGTGTGCAGGTATCACCATCACAGTTTTGAGCGGTTGGGCTGGACTTGCCGGATGGAGGCCGGGATCCCGGTCTGGTACCCACCCCGCTATCTGGATCGTGCCCGCGCCCCGATGATCAACAACCGGATCAGACCACCCATCCTGACCACCAGCCCATGATCGAGGGGAGCGAGCTTGCCTCGTGACGCGGGATCCGGCGCTGCGCGGCAACGGATACATAGAGTGGCCGGCATGAGAATGATCGGCGTGCTGGGCGGCATGAGCTGGGAGTCCTCCCTGGACTGGTACCGGATGGCCAACCAACAGGTCCGCGAGCGGCTCGGCGGCTACCATTCCGCACCGATCCTGCTGGACTCGCTGGACTTCGCAGAGATCGAGGCGTTGCAGGCGACAGGTGACTGGGACGCCGCCGGACGTGTCCTGGCGGCCCATGCGCGAGGCCTCGAAGCCGCGGGCGCCGGTCTGGTGGTGCTGTGCACCAACACGATGCACCGGGTGGCCGACCAGATCACCGAGGCGATCACGGTCCCGTTCGTGCACATTGCCGACGCGACGGCCGAGGCGATCACAGGGGCAGGGCTGAGCCGGGTGGGCCTGCTGGGCACGGCGTTCACCATGGAGCAGTCGTTCTACTCCGACCGGCTCGCCGAGCACGGCGTCGCCGCGTTGATCCCTGGTGAGGCGGACCGAGCGCTGGTGCACCGGATCATCTACGACGAACTGGTCCAGGGCGTCACCACCGAGGCGTCCCGGCAGGCCTACCGCGAGGTGATCGGGCGTCTGGTCGAGGACGGCGCCGAGGGCATCATCCTCGGCTGCACCGAGATCGAACTTCTCATCTCGCAGGAGGATTCGCCCGTGCCGGTGTTCCCGACCACAGCCCTGCACGTGGCCGCTGCCCTGGCCGTTGCCGAGGCGCCACCGACGCCGTTCGAGGTGTACCGGGCCGGGACCTACCTGCACGGCACGAAGGCCGAGCTCCACCCCGGTGACGAGTTGCTCCCGGGGTTCGGTTCCAACTACGAGGACGGCCGGGTCGCGAACAACGTGTACTTCTCCGAGACCTTGGATGCGGCTGCCTGGGGAGCGGAACTTGCCACCGGTGAAGGAAAGCCGCGCATCTACGTGGTCGAGCCGACCGGTGAGTTCGAGGACGACCCGAACGTCACGGACAAGAGGTTTCCCGGCAACCCGACTCGCTCGTACCGGACACGATCCTCGCTCCGGGTGGTGGCTGAGCTGCAGAACTGGGCAGGGCACACGCCCGAACAGATTGCGGCGATGGTGGACGGTCTGGCCGAACTGCAGCGCCGTGGTGAGGCCGAGATCCTCGACTAGTGTCGTGGCTGCTCGGCCGGGCCGGGTACGGCGCCGACAATGATCGCCTCGACGACCTCGCGGACCGCGGCGTCGTCGGGAAGCCCGCCAAGCTCGCCGGAGAACAACAGGTGCCCGGTCCCGACGACCGCACGGGCCAGGGCGTCGGGCGCGGCGCTCGTATGGAGACGTCCGCCGCCTTGCTCGGCAGCGAGGTAGGCCGTCACCCCTTCGATCGCGGCGCCGAGCAGGGAGGGTCCGAGTCGTGGGACCCGTGAGAGCTGGAGCCGGACGGCGGCGAGCAGCAGCGGCCGGAACAGGTTGACGAGGGCGGCCGCCAGGTTGTCCAGGACGGTACCGTGACCGGCGCGATCGAGCAGGTCGGCCATGACGGCGGTGACGCCGCTGAGCTGTTGCCCCAGCAGTGCACCGAGGAAGTCGTCGAAGGTGGGGAAGTGACGGTGCAGCACGCCTTTCGCCACCCCCGCCTCGTCGGTCACCGCGCGGCTGGTGACTGCCGCGGGACCGTGTTCCAACAGCACCCGCTCCCCGGCGGCAAGCAGCTGCATGCGCGCATCGCGAAGGGCAACTCCGGTTGGCATGGCGATCCCGTCCTTGATAGTGGGCGCTTGCCCACTTAGAGTGGGCACATGGTCACTCTAGCGTCAGGCGCCGACAGCACCCCGCACGGACACCGCGAGATCGCTGAGTCCTTCGGGGCGGACGCGGACCGCTATGACCGGGCACGGCCTCGTTACCCGGCGGCGCTGACCGACGCCATCATGACGCGACTTCCCGGGCGGTCGGTCCTCGACGTCGGCATCGGGACAGGGATCTCGGCCGAACCGTTGCGGGACAGGGGCTGTTCCGTGCTCGGTGTCGAACCCGATGCTCGGATGGCTGAACGTGCGCGTGCCAAGGGTTTCAAGGTGGAGAACGGAACGCTCGAGGACTGGGAGCCGCAGGGGCGCCAGTTCGACGGTCTGGTGGCAGGGCAGACCTGGCACTGGGTCGACCCCGTGGCGGGGGCGAGGAAGGCTGCGACGGTGCTCCGCCCCGGTGGCCTGTTCGCCGTCTTCTGGAATCTCGGCCGGCCCTCGGCCGAGCTCGCCGCGCAGTTCGCGGAGGTGTTCGACTCGGTTGGCACCGGCCTGCCCTTCAATCCGTACGCGGTTCAACCGGACGCTGATCCGTACGGCGCGATCATCGACGCCGCTGCGGCCGGACTTGAGCGCACCGGGGTCTTTACCGGGGTCGAGCGCTTGTCGTTCGGGTGGCGGTCGACCGCGACCCGGGATGCCTGGCTCGAGCAGGCCTCCACCTCCGGCGGCGTCAACCGGCTCCCGCCGGCGGTTCTCGATGCCCTGCTGCGTCGAATGGGGCAGGTCATCGACGCTGCCGGTGGCGTCGTCGAGGTTGAGTGGAGCACCGTGGCGGCGTTCTCGGTGAGGTGGTCGCTGGCAGGATGAGGGAGTGGATCAAGGCGTACGTGAGACGATCACCGAGTCCGTTGTCCGACGGGTGAGGTTGGAGGTGCCGACCGGATTCGTCCCGTTCGTCACGGCTTTCGAGCAGGTGGTTCCCGCGCTGTCGCACGAGGACACCTTGGTGCGGCTCGCCGAGGACGGTGACTGGTCCACCTTCGTCCGTGGTCTCGACTGGGAGTCGCCCAGCGGCTTCGTCCGGTTGGAGTCCTGGAGGCCGACCGAGGTGATGCGGCACGCCGGAAGTCCTGTCCCCACAGTGATCTGGAGCATCGTGCACCACGCCATCGCGGCGCGACTGTTCCGTCACGACCCGGCGACGATGCTCCACGCATCGGTGCGCATCGAGGCGCACGCGATGGGGGAGTCGGGTGTGGTTGTCAGCCTTGATGTCCCGAGTGATGCACTTCGCGGCTCTGCCCTGAACAAGATCATCCAGGCCGGTGTGGAACTCGATCGGGCCTTGGGTGACTTGCTCGAGGATCTCGGGCTTCCTCGGCCGACGGTATTGCGCCGCTGACGGGCGTCTCGACTTCGCTCGACGGGCGGGGTGGCTCGACGGGCGGGGTGGCTCGACGGGCGGGTGGCTCGACCGGGCGGGGTGGCTCGACTGCGCGGTTCTCGAGCGGCGGTGGCCGCGGATTCCTGACTTGCATCCTCGCTACTCAGTGATACTGTGTACTGGTAGTCAACAACGCTGAGTAGTGCAAGGAGGTGGCCATGGGCAAGCAGATGACCGAGATGCTCAAGGGCACGTTGGAAGGGATCGTGTTGGCCATCCTGGCCACCCGATCGGCGTACGGGTACGAGATCACCGCGTGGCTGCGGGACCAGGGCTTCACCGAGATCGCGGAGGGCACCGTGTACGCGCTGCTCGTCCGGATCGAGCAGAAGGGTCTCGTCGACGTGGAGAAGGTGCCGTCCGAGAAGGGTCCGCCACGCAAGGTGTTCACCCTCAACGCCAAGGGTGCCGACGAGCTCGCCGAGTTCTGGCGCACCTGGGAGTTCCTCGCCGCACGACTGGAAAAGCTCAACCAAGGAGACCAACTCCACCAAGGAGGCAGGGCATGACCACCATCATCGAGAAGATCATCGGAGACCTGAGCGAGAAGAAGCGCTGGCGCGAGTACAAGGCCCGCGTCAAGGCCATGCCGGCGCCCTACCGGGCGACGACCGAGGCTGTCGAGCGCTACCTGATGTACTTCGGCGGCATCACCAAGGGCGACGTGCTCGTGCAGATGCTCGAGGACCTGGCCGACCTGTTCGACGGCGCCGTGGTGGATCGGACGCCGATCCGGGCCATCGTCGGGGAGGACCCGGTCGAGTTCGTCGAGACGTTCCTGGAGAACTACGACGACAGCCGGTGGATCAGCAAAGAACGTCGTCGTCTCACCGAGGCCGTCGACCGAGCGGTGAAGGAGCAGTCATGACCAGTGCAGTGACGACACGACCGGCCATTTCCGTACGGGGACTTGAGAAGTCCTATCCGGGATCACGCAAGACCGGCCCGGTGGCCGTACTGCGCGGTGTTGACCTGGAGGTCGCGCGGGGCAGCATCGTTGCCCTGCTCGGGTCCAACGGCGCAGGCAAGACGACCATGGTCAAGATCATGGCGACGCTGTTGCGGGCCGATGCCGGTTCGGTGTCGGTCAACGAGTTCGACGTCGCCACCCAGGCCGGTCGGGTGAGGGAGTCGATCAGCCTCACCGGCCAGTTCGCCGCTGTCGACGAGATCCTCACCGGGCGGGAGAACCTGCTGCTCGTCGCCCGGCTGCGGCACCTCGCGGATCCGGGCCAGGTGGCCGACGCCCTGCTGGCCCGGTTCTCGCTCGCCGAGGCCGGTGACCGGAGGGCCGGCACCTACTCCGGCGGCATGCGTCGCCGGCTCGACATCGCGATGAGCCTGATCGGGGATCCACCGATCGTCTTCCTGGACGAGCCCACCACCGGGCTCGATCCCCAGGCGCGGCTCGACGTCTGGGACGCCGTGCGTGAACTGGCGGCCGGCGGCACCACCGTGCTGCTCACCACCCAGACCCTCGATGAGGCCGAGGCGTTGGCGCATCGGATCGCGATCCTGCACCAGGGGCGGATCATCGCCGACGGGACGCTGGACGAGCTGAAGGGAATGTTCCCTCCGGCCAAGGTCGAGTACATCGAGAAGCAGCCCAGCCTGGAAGAGATCTTCCTCGCCATCACCGGACCGCAGAAGGTCGGAGAGAAGGAATCGGCATGACCAGAAACGTCATCGGCGACACAGCCGTCCTGTTGGGCCGCTCGCTGCGCCACATCCTGCGCAGCCCGGACACCATCATCACCACGGCGATCATGCCGATCGCCTTCATGCTGCTCTTCGTCTTCGTGCTCGGCGGCGCGATCGACACCGGGCAGGGTGCCGGACAGGGCTCGTACGTCAGCTACCTGTTGCCGGGCATCCTGTTGATCACGGTCGCCACCGGGATCTCCTACACGGCGTACCGGCTGTTCCTCGACCTCAAGGGAGGCATCGTGGAACGCTTCCAGTCCATGCCGATCGCCCGCTCCTCGGTGCTGTGGGCGCACGTGCTGACCTCGGTGGTGGCGAACCTGGTGTCGCTGGTCCTCGTCACCGGGGTGGCATTGATCATGGGATTCCGTTCCGGGGCAGGCATTCTGGCCTGGCTCGCTGTGGCCGGCATCCTGCTGCTGTTCCTGCTGGCCCTGACCTGGATCGCCGTGATCCCCGGTCTCACGGCAAAGTCGGTGGACGGAGCGAGTGCCTTCTCGTATCCGTTGATCTTCCTGCCGTTCATCAGTTCGGCCTTCGTCCCGACCGCATCGATGCCCGGTCCGGTGCGCTGGTTCGCCGAACACCAGCCGGTCACCTCGATCGTCAACTCGATCCGCGCCCTGCTCGCCGAGCAGCCGGTAGGTGCCGACCTGGCGATCGCTCTCGCCTGGTGCATCGGGATCCTGGTGGTGGCCTACGTGGCCTCGACCCTGATCTACCGCCGTACGGTGTCCTGACTCGTCCGGACAACACCCACTCCACCAAGCCACATCCGGTCCTGCCGGGGACCTGGTGTGGCTCGGTGGGGTTGTTGCGGTTCGGTCAGCACAGATCGTTCTCCATGGTCGCTGACACGTGTTCTGGCAGACTCGGTCGGGTGAGCCCCACTGTCGCCATCCCCACCGGCCCCGCTCCGAAGCGTCGCTCCCCGGCGAGGACGCTGATCATCGTGTTGTGCATCATCGTCGCCGTGCTCGTGCTCGCCGTCCTCGGCGTGGTGGCGTACGCCAACCTGCGACCCGTCGGGGCGCCCGACTATCGCAAGGCTTCCTCCGACCTGACGTCGCTGACCGAGGCGCTGGAACCGATGATGGTGCGGCAGGGGCAGATGATGGACCTGAGCGTGACTCCGTCACAGGAACAGATCGACAAGGTGGTCGCAGCCCAGCACGAGCAGCTGACCGCGTTCACCACGGCCGTCACCGACTACGGCAGCACCCGTGCCCTGCGGGACCCGGACCTGAAGGCTCTCTACGACACCCTCACCAACGACACCACCACCTCGCTCACGCCCATGGTGACCGACTTCGTCGACCACTACGGCGCGGTGTTGACCATGGTGCAGGCCTGTACCGCCTACGACCAGGCCTGGCCCACCATCCCCGAGAAGGGCACCAACCAGGCCTGGTTCGACAGTCGGATCACCAGCTGCGAGAAGGCCGTCGAGACGGCCGGGGCGTCCACCACCTTCGCCCCGCTGGTGAAGGTGCGAGCCGACCACATCGCGGCGGCGCGTGCGGCGTACAAGGCGTACGGGGAGGCCGACGCCAAGGGCGACGAGAAGGCTCGGCTGGCCGCCCAGTCGGCGATCTCGAAGGCCCAGCTCGGCATCGGCACCCGGATGGGGCAGGCCACGACAGCGGTCGCCGAGGCCAACGACAAGGTCTTCGCCGCCATTACCGCCGACATCACTGCCCTCGGCACCTACTGCGACGGCAAGTCCTGATACTCGTCGGGCTCGTCGTCATCGTTGGTCGACCCCGGTAGGCTGGGTCCAGCAACAGCATCAGTCCAGGAGGTCTCCATGCTGCGTAGCTCCAACCCGGTGCTCTCGCGTCAGGACGCGTTCACCCCCGGCCAGTACGCCGGGCAGCCCTACCAGCAGCCTGCGGGTCCGAACTCGGTGTACCCGGGTCAGGCTCCGCAGGGCTACCAGCAGCCCGGTTATCAGCCCGGTTATGAACCGCAGGGTTACGGTGTGCCGCCGCAGCAGCAGGGCCCGATCCAGCAGCAGCCGGCCGAGGGCCGGATGACGATCGACGATGTGATCACCAAGACCGCCATCCTGCTCGGCATCCTGATCATCAGCGCTGCGGCCGCGTTCTTCCTGATGCCCGCAGCCCTGATGTACCCGGCGATGATCGTGACCGGTCTGGGCACCGTCGTGCTGTCGTGGCTCGTGGTGGCTCGCCGCCGCGTCAACCCGGTGATGGCGGGCGTCTTCGCCGTGGTGGAGGGCGTCTTCGTCGGGATGATCTCCTCGATCTTCGAGAACGTCTACCCCGGCATCGTGGCCTCAGCGATCTTCGCGACCCTGGTGGCTGCCGGGGTGACGCTCGCGGCGTACAAGTTCGTCGGCGTCCGGGTCAAGGGCCTGGTCGCCAAGGTGGCCGTGATCGGCACGATTGCCTTCGCCGTCGCCATGCTGCTCAACTTCGGGCTGTCGTTCTTCGGCATCAACCTCGGCCTGCGCGCCGGCGTCACCGGCCCGGTCACGCCGCTGGCCATCGGCGTGTCGCTGATCGCCGTCGTGCTGTGCGTGCTGAACCTGTTCCTGGACTTCCAGCACATTGAGCGTGGCATCCAGATGGGTGCCCCGGCCAACGAGTCGTGGCGCGGCGCCTTCGGCCTGATGGTCACCCTGGTCTGGCTGTACGTGGAGCTGCTGCGGATCATCTCCTACTTCCGCAGGTGAGCTGAGCTGCACCGAACGCTTCTGAGGGCCGTTTCCGCCACGCGGGAACGGCCCTCAGCCGTATGCTGCCGCCATGCGATACCGGCAGGGCGCTGACCTCGACCCATCACAGATCGGCAGCAGCGGCGGAGGTGGAGGTCGCCGCGGCGTTGCCGTCGGCGGTGGGCTCGGCGGCGTTGTCCTGCTGGTCATCCTGACGCTCGTCTTCGGGCCAGGCGTGCTCGACAACATGGGCGGGATCACCGACGGCGGTGGTGCGCCCGGAGATGGCACCACGACCTTGCAGAACTGCCAGAACATCGGCGACATCGACGCCGCCGATCAGAACTGCCGGTTCGTGGCGTACACGAACTCGATCCAGATCTACTGGCGGACCGTGGTGCAGGGCTACGGCCAACCGATTCAGGTGGTTCCGTTCAGCCAGGCGGTGTCCACCGGGTGCGGTCAGGCCGGCTCCGAGGTGGGCCCCTTCTACTGCCCCGAGGACCAACGCGTCTACCTCGACCTCGACTTCCTCGACGAGCTGTTCACCCAGCTCGGCACCAGCAGCAGTCCGGCCGCCGAGTCGTACGTGATCGCGCACGAGTTCGGTCACCACATCCAGAACCTCACGGGGGTGCTGGCCGAGGCCCAGCGCTCCGGCAACCAGACGGGGGCCAATTCGGCACAGGTCCGCGTCGAGCTGCAGGCCGACTGCTACGCCGGCGTCTGGTTCGCCCACATCGGCGAGGACCCGAAGGATCCCATCGACGGGATCGACATCAACGATGTGAAGTTGGCCCAGAAGGCTGCCATCGCCGTCGGTGACGACCACATCCAGAAGCAGTCGGGGAGCGGTGTGAATCCGGACGCCTGGACGCACGGCAGTTCCGCCCAGCGTCAGAAGTGGCTGATGACCGGGTACCAGACCGGTGACCCGAACAAGTGCGACACCTTCTCGGGCCGGATCTGAGGTCAGTCGAGCAGACCGGCGTCACGGACGGCCATCGCGGCCGAGACACGGTTGTCGACGCCCAGCTTGGCGAACACTCGCGTCAGGTTCGCCTTCACGGTCGCCAGGCTGAGATGCATCCGGGCACCGATCTCGGTGTTGGTCAGCCCCTTGGCCATCAGGACGGCAGTCTCCCGCTCCCGGTCGGTGAGTTCACCCACCGTACGGGCCAGTGTCGGGTCGATCCGTGGTCGGCCGGCCGCTGCCGCGATCACCGTCTCGGTGACGGCTGGTGACAGCACCGGGTCGCCACGGTGCACCGCCAGGACGGCTGCCACCATCTCGGCGGGATCGGCATCCTTGAGCAGGAACCCGGCCGCGCCGTGCCCCAGTGCGGTCAGCACGTCGTGGTCGGTGTGATAGGTCGTCAGCACCATGACCCGAGGGCGTGCCGTGTCCCGGCCGGGGCGCGCCAGCCGCTCCAGCACCCCGAGGCCGTCCAGACCCGGCATCCGGATGTCCAGCAGCACCACGTCCGGATCGAGTCGGGCGATCTGTTCCAGGGCAGCTGTGCCCTCGGCAGCCTCACCGATGATCGTGATGGTGGACTCGCCACCGAGCACCAGCCGCAGGCCGGTCCGCACCATCGGGTCGTCGTCGACGAGCAGCACGGTGACAGGTTTCATCGGTCGCTCCTCACCGGAAGGCTGACCTCGAGCAGGAACCTGCGGTCGACCACACCGTGGTGTTCGGTCCCACCGACGCTGCTGACACGTTCGGCGACGCCGACCAGGCCGTAGCCGGGTGTCGTTCGGCCCGCCGGGACGAGGTCCGCGACCGGGTTGCTGACGCGGATCCGTACGTCGTCGGGCCCGCGGTCCACCCGTACGGTGACCGGCGCCCCCGGAGCATGCTTGCGCGCATTGGTGAGTGCCTCCTGGATGATCCGGTAGGCCTGCCGGCTGACATGGTCGCCGACGTCACCGAGCTCCCCGACACGGCGGTCGATCCGCTGACCGGCGTCCTCGGCCTCGGCGAACAGCACCGGCAGTTCGGTCAGGGTGGGTTGCGGCGGCTCCGGTCCGGCGTCGGCGTCACGCAGAGTGCCGAGCACGGTTCGAAGATCGGCGAGCGACTGGCGGGCATTGGCCTGGATCAGCGCAGCAGTGTCCCGAGCGGTCGCGCTGTCGAGATCCGTCCGGTAGGCCAGCGCTCCTGCGTGCAGGGCGACCAGGGAGAGCCGGTGGGCCAGCGCGTCGTGCATCTCGCGGGCGATCCGGTCCCGTTCGGCCAGCCGGGCCTGTTCCAGCCGGGCCTGGTCCGCCTCGTGCCGGGCCAGTTCCGCCGCGCTCACGCTGCGAGACTCGGCGGCGAGGCTGTCCAGCAGCCAGGCGACCACGGTGACCAGGGCAGTGCCGGCGATTGCCACCGTGAGCTCAAAACTGGAGGCGCTCGACCACGGACTCGACTCCGGGCCGAACAGTAGGCCGAGCACCTTGGCCAGCACGATCCAGGCCGCGGAGGCGATGGCCCAGCGACGGGCCTGGTGCCGGGCCACGGAGGCCTGGCAGAAGAGTGCGGCGCCGAGCGCGGCCGGTGAGACCAGCAGGGTGGCGGCCGCGACCACAACGGCCAGGGCAGGGAATCGGTGCCGGAGCAGTACGGCCACGACACCGACCAGCCCGGAGCCGAGCTGCAGCATGGCCAGCACCCACGGAATCTCGGGAAGGTGTGCCACCACGGCGCTGAGGTAGTACAACCACAGCAGGGCGGTCAGCAGCCACCCGTACACCGAACTCATCCGGTCAGCCTAGGAAACCGGCACCGTCTCCCGCCAGCGACCATCGGCCAGAGGTGGCTGGCCGATGGGCCGACAGACCCGGCCGGATGACCGATGTCTCCACCCGATCGGCCCGGGTGCACTGGGATCATGATCAGTTTCCATGAGGTGGGCAAGACCTATCGGGACCGGGTGGTGCTCGACGGTGTCACCTTCACTGCACCCTCCGGTGCGGTCACCGGTCTGCTGGGCCCCAACGGGGCAGGAAAGTCGACGGCGCTGCGCATCCTGCTCGGGCTCAGCACGGCGGACACCGGGGACGCGACCGTCGACGGGCACGACTACCGGTCCTTGGGGGAGCCGGCGCGAATCGTGGGCGCCCTCCTCGACGCCACCGCGGTCCACCCCGGCCGCACCGGACGCGAGGTGCTGCGCCTGGGATGTCACCTGCTCGGCCTGCCGGGTCCGCAGGCACGGCGGCGCATCGACGCCGTGCTGGCCGAGGTGGGACTGACCGTACGGGAGAGCCGGCAGCGACTGCGCACCTACTCGCTCGGCATGAAGCAGCGACTGGGCCTGGCCCATGCCCTGCTGGGTGATCCTGCCGCCCTCGTGCTGGATGAGCCGGCGAACGGGCTCGATCCGCAGGGCCAGCGATGGCTGGCCCAACTGCTGCGTGACCGGGCCGAACGCGGCTGTGCGGTGCTGCTGTCGAGTCACCAGCTCGCCGAGGTGGAACGCCTCGCCGACCGACTCGTCATCATCGCCGACGGCCGGGTGCTGGCCGACGATCGGGTGGCAGCGCTGCAGGAGACCCACGGCGACGTCACCGAGTTGTACTTCCGCCTCACCAGTGGTCTGGATCGGAGTGCGGCATGATCGGGCGCCTGTGTGTGGTGGAGCTGCGCAAGACCGTCGACACGGTGGCCGGGTTCGTGCTGCTGGTCGTCGGGGCTGTCCTGGCCGGTGTCTTCGGTGGTGGCGGAATGCTGTACCGGCCCGGGGCGAGCCTGTCCGACATCGCCCAACTGGCCGGGGTGCCCGGCGGCACCCTGGCGACGGTGATGGCGATCCTGCTGGTGACCTCGGAACGCAGCCACCACACGGCTCTGGTGACCTATGTGATGACGCCACGGCGGGAGCTGGTCGTCCTGGCCAAGGCCGTCGCGGCGGCCGCCCTGGGTGTGGTGGTCGTGCTGCTGGCAGTGCTGGCGGCCTTGTTGATCATGCCGGTCGGCAGCCTGGTGACCTCCCAGGCGGCCAGCTGGACCGTTGAGCCGGGACAACTGACCTGGTGGGCAGTCGGGACGGTGGCGGCTGCGCTCTCCGGGTTCGCGTTGGGTCTGGTTCTCGGCAACGCTCCGGCTGCGATCACCATCGTGCTGGTGTGGCCGATGCTCTCCAGCATGCTCGGTCGCGTGCCGGGCCTGGACACTGTGCTGCCCTGGTTGGACATCTCGGCGATGGGTGCCCTCAGCGACGGGGCGACCGCAGTGGAGGTCGGCCGCACCGTCACCGGACTCCTGGCCTGGGTGGTGGTGCCGGCCGCGGTCGGTGTGTGGCGGCTGGTGCGATCGGAGGTGCGGTGAGATGGCACGGCCACGCACATCGTTGCTGGGCGTCCTGGTCGTGGTGCTGACGGTGGCCGTCCTGACCGGCGGCGTGGTGGGCTGGCAGTTCTGGTCGACCCGACCGCAAGGATCTCCTGTGGCAGTGGAGATCCAGGACGCCGAGGTCTCGCCCTCACTGGCCGGCGCGACGGTGCTGGCCCTGGGAGAGGCGACCCACGGCAACGCCGAGTTCCAGCGCCTGCGTCTGCAGCTGCTGCAGAAGCTCCCGCAGTTCCGTGCACTCGCTCTGGAGGAGGACTACGGTTCGGTGGCGCAAGTCGACGAGTGGATCCAAGGGGGCGAGGGCACGGCCGAGGACGCGGTTCGCCGGTTCGGGTTCCGGCTGAACCAGACTGCGGAGATGGTGGAGCTGCTGCAGTGGATTCGCGACCACAACACCGGGCTGGACGAGCCGCAGCGGATCCATCTGGTCGGCATCGATGTACAACGGGTGACGGCCAACAAGGAGATTTCGCTTTCCTGGTTGGAAACCTACGCTCCTCGGTTGGCGACCGAATTGCGCATCGCCCTGGAGTCCTGGACCGACGACACAGCGTCCGACCCCGCCGTACAGGACAAGGTGGCTCCAGTGGTGGACCGGCTGATCGCCTCTCTCACTGACGGCGACGGCGACGGTGACGGCGCGGTACGTGCCCGTGATGCCGCAGAGACGCTACGGCAGAATCTGGAACTCCAGCAGGCCACGAACTACGCGCGGACCCGAGCTGAACTGATGGCCGCGAACCTGGAACGTACGGTGGTCGAGCAGGCTGGGCGGGGCAACGAGCACACCCTGCTGGTCGCTCACAACGGTCATGTGGACAAGGAAGCCGCGGCCTTCGCGCATGACGATCTGGGCAGCTTGGCCCTACGGAGGTGGGGTGGTGCCTATCGGGTCATCGGCACCGAGTTCCATCACAGCAGACTGTCGACCGGTCAGGGTGCTGATCGCTGGGAGGTCTCGATCGACAACCCGACACCGCTGCGCGGCCTGTACACCGGCACTGCCGTCGGCTGGATCGACCTCGGCCAGCTGACAGGAGAGAACCGTGCCCTGGTCGAGCGTCCGGTGCGGATGGGCAGTGCGGGAGAAGGATTCCAACAGTGGCAGGCCTGGCTGCCCTTCACCAACTCGGTCGAGATGGTGCCGTCCCGCAGTTACGACGCCCTGGTGCTGGTCGATCAGGCGACACCGACGACGCCACTGGGATGATCGCTGTGATGAAACTGACGCCGATCGTCCGGAATCGGTCCTAGCGTGACGAGCATGGACGTGACGACTTGGTTGTTGGAGGGTGACCCGGCGATCCGGTGGCAGGTGCTGCGCGACCTGACCGATGCGCCGGAGACGGAGGTGACTGCTGCCAGGGCCGAAGCCACCCGTACGGGCTGGGGACGCGAACTGCTGGACCGCCAGGTCGACGGTCAGTGGGCCGACGGCGCCTGCTTCCCGGCGCGGGACTGGCAGCCCCGGGTGCCGATCGTCGGTGATCGTGAGGCCCAGCCCTGGGTTGCGACATTGCCGACACTGCGACTGTTGCGCGAGTTCGGCGTCGACCCGGAGGATCCGACTGTGGCCGAGGCGGTGGCCGGCGTCCGCGAGCACTGCCGATGGGAGTACGACGGATCGCGCTTCTTCGACGGTGAGGTGGAGCCCTGCATCAACGGCCAAACTGTCGCCATCGGCACCTGGTTCGGCGAGGATGTGGATGGCATCGTGTCACGTCTGGTCGGTGAACAGCTCGCCGACGGCGGCTGGAACTGCGAGGCCGAGAACGGCTCCACCCGCTCCTCCTTCCACTCCACGATCTGTGTCCTGGAAGGACTCCTGGCCCACGAGCGATCCGGTGGCGTAATCCCCGGAGTTGCACAGGCACGGGAACGAGGGGAGGAGTACCTGCTTGCACGACATCTGATGCGGCGCGCCAGCAGCGGTGAGATCGTCGAGCCGAGCTGGCAACAGTTCTCCTTCCCGGCCCAGTGGTACTACGACGTGCTGCGCGGGCTGGAGCATTTCCGTACCCTCGGGGCCGATCCGGACCCGCGACTGGCCGAAGCAGTCGAACTGGTCCGGTCGAAGCAGCAGGCCGACGGCCGGTGGTTGCTGGAGAATCCGCATCCGGGCATGGCCTGGTTCACGATGGAGGACGAGGGGGAGCCCAGCCGCTGGAACACGCTGCGCGCACTGCGGGTCCTGCGATGGTACGAAGGCTGAAGCCAACAGCTGATATGTAAGGGATCTTTGTCAAGTGGGCATGGTGAGGCGCCGCCGGGATGGGTTCCTGGCGGCGCCTCTGGTGTCTTGTTGATCATGGTCTGGGCTGGGCGTGTTCGCGACGCGTGTCAGACTGATATGCGCGGGTTGGTTACCGCAAGACGGTGCTGTTCGGCTGGAACCCGCCGCTGGTCTAGGACCGAGCATCACCCGCTTCGAACGTGTTCATGACGGGTTGCTCATAGCTGTATCGCGGATCGGTTCCTCGCGCGGCCAACCGTTCGGTTGACCAACAAGACAGCTCTAGGGTGTTAAGTCATCGCAGAGTCCAGCTCGTCGGTGAGGGTGGCCAGCGACCAGCACCAGCCGGCCAGTTCACGGGCGATGGCGATCGTGGCAATCGTGGGCCGCTTGTTCCGGGCGACGAACTTGGCCCATTGCTGGTGCAGTCTCCGGTTTCCGGCATCACCACGGGCCCGGGCCACGGCTGGGGCCAGCTGCCACCGGTCCTGCATCGTCTTGCCGGGCCGGTAGGCCGGGCGGTGATGCCAGGCCGCCTCGACCAGCAGCCGACGAGCATGCGCATTGCCGGTCTTGGTGATCGAGCCCAGCGACCGCGACTGACCCGAAGAATGCTCCGACGGAGTGAGCCCGACGAACGCGCCGATCGTCTTCCCGCTGAACCGGGACCAGTCACCGATCTCGACCGCCAAACCGAACCCGGTCAACGTGGAGATCCCCCGCAAACAGCCCAGCCGCCGGACGGTATCGGTGAACTCACTGTCAGCAGCCATCTCAGTGATCCGAGCATCCAGACAGTCGCGCAGTGCAGTCACCTGGACCACGGTGTCGTAACAGGCATCGAAGGTGGCCGCGGTCCCGGCCGGCCAGCCTGCCTCCTGGCGGACCTGACGCAGCCACCGTTGGTGCGCCAACGACCACGCCTGCCCCCGAGCGCCGGTGTCATACACATGACCATGCCGCAGCAACAACTTCGACAACCTGTGCCGGGCCCGCATCAAATCACCCCGGCAGTCCTCCCTCGCCCGGACCAGGTCCCGGGCTGCCTCCTGCGCCAGCGACGGCACGGTCACCGCGGTGAGTTCGTCCAACCGGAGCAGCTTCACCAGATGCAGGGCATCCCGGGCATCGGTCTTCACCCGATCACCACTGGGCCGTTGCAGCTTCGACGGTGCCGCCACCACACACCGCACACCGGTCTCGGCCAGGGCCCGGGCCAACCCGAACCCTGTCGGGCCTGCCTCATAGGCCACCGCGACCGGTCCCGGCAGATCCCGCAGCCACGCCAGGATCGATTCCGTATCGGGGTCCAACCGCCGCTGCCACACCTCCCCGGTGACGGTGTCCAACGCAGCCGCAGTCACCGACCGGGCATGCACATCCAACCCAACACTCGTACGCTCTGTGAACACCGGGGCCTCCAACCACGCATGTCGGAAAGGCCAGACCGAAACATCTGGCAACCCACGCAATCTGCGCGCACGAGGCCCCGGCCTGCAACCCCCTCAACCCGAAGAAGTCACTTCATACCGTCTAGGGTGTCTGCTCATACAACGATGAGCAGAGAGGCTTCCCGTGAACGACGACCACCAGCAGTCCGTGGCGAGACGCAACGAGTACCGGATCGCGTCGGTGTCGCGGTTGAACAAGGGGGCCTCGGCTCCTCGATCGCGTGCGGAGCAATGATCGTGGTGGCCCTGATCACGTCGCTGCCGGCGGCCGCCGGGTTGCTGGTCGTGACCGGCGTTGCCGCCGTGGTGCAGCGTGCCGCGGCGGAGATCATCCTGGCATCACGGGACTGAGCGGTGCGTCACTGCTCAGTGACCAGGCCGTGAGCCACTCCAGCAACAGCGCCCTTTCTGTTGCCTGCACCCGTTGGCGGAGTGACTCGACGGTGTCGTCGGGCAGCACGGCGACAGAGCGCTGGGCCAGGATCGGACCCTCGTCATAGTTCTCGGTCACCAGGTGCAGGGTCGCGCCGGTGGTCGTGACACCGTCGGCCAGCACGGCCTGGTGCACCCGGTCGCCGTACATGCCGGTGGATCCGTACGTCGGCGGCAGGGCAGGGTGGGTGTTGATGATGTGTCCGGCGTGAGCTGCCAGCACCTGCGGTCCGATCTTCTTCAGATAGCCGGCGAGCACCACCAGGTCCGGCTGTGCGGCCCCGAGCGCGGTGAGCATGGCCGCGTCACGAGCGGCATCGTCGCGATGGGTGACGGTGCTGATGTGCGCAGTCGGCACTTGGTTCTGCCTTGCAACGTGCAGGAAACCGGATTTGCTGTTGTTCCCGATCGCAAGCACCACGTCGGTCTGCAATCGACCTGACGTGCTGGCCTGGATCTGCTCACGAAGAGCTGGATCGCGTCACGTCGTAGTGCACCCACACGGCTCCGTCCTCGGTGGAGCGGACCGACCGCAGCCGCAACGGGGTCGGCGACTCATCGAGCCCCAATGGAGGGCCGTCGAAGGCGGTGGGCGTTCCCAGACCGCCGATCAGCATCGGCGCGACGACCAGGTGGATCTCGTCGACCAGACCAGCACGCAGCAGTGCGCCGTTCAGACCTCCGCCGGCCTGGGAACGGACGCAGTCGACACCGAGAGTTCCGTGCAGTTGCTGCAGGGCAGCCAGCAGGTCGACCTGCTGGTCACCGGCCACCAAGTACGGGATCCGCTCGCGCCGCAGGAATGCCAGGTAGTCGATCGGCGTCGAACGGCTCACCAGCACGAGCAGATGGACCTCATCCCCGTCGCCCTTCTCGCTCCAACGAACCCGTCCGCGACTGTCCACAACCGTGAACCAGACCTTCGGTGACAGCCCCTCGGGCAGGAAGTCCCGGTGGAGGCCGGAGTCCGGGTCCGCGGCGGGCAGCCCAGTCGCCGGGCCGGCGTCGTCCAGCACGAAGGAGCCGCTCCCTTCGAGAATGGCGTGACGGCCGGGGTGGCGATCGAGCCACGCTGACCGAGCCGTCTCCAGCTCGGCCACGCCGTCCCGGGCACCGCTCGCGGCAAAGATCTCGCGAGCCTTCGGGTCGAGGAGGAGTTGCTGCCGGTTCAGGGTGACCCGCCCGTCCACCGAGGTACCGACCGACACCACGACCTTGGGGCGCTGCGCATTCGTCATGAGAGATGTCTTAGCCGGAGGCTCTGACACATTGCGGTGCAGGAGGAGACCCAACGGCAGCGTCACGGTGTTGGGCCGCCGGCTCCAGCGGGTGGAGCTGGAAGTGGTGGCGGCAGTCGTCGACAACTGAGTACCGCAAGGGGCACCAGCACAACCATCGCGATCAACGACAGTGTGGCGAAGCTGCTCACGGCGAGCAGCGGACCCGCCGCGAAGGCAGCCGTGGCACCACACAGGTTCGACACCGCGTCGACGCCGCCCTGGGCCGAGGCCCGGGTCTCCGGGTCGACGGCGGAACTGAACAGCGCTGAGCCCGACACGTTGACGAAGGACCACCCCAGGCCGAGCAGGATCAGGCAGGCCACCAGCCAGCCTGTCTGATCGGCCCTGGTCGCTCCGATCACCAACGACGCAAGGAGGATCACGATGCCGACCCCGACCGTGAGGCGGGGACCGAACCGGTCGGCGAGGATGCCGACGACGGGGGAGAGTGCGTACATCCCGAGCACGTGCAGGCTGATCGTGATGCCGACGATCGTGACGGAACCGCCGTGGTGCGCGATGTGCACCGGTGTCATGGTCATCACTGCCACCATGACGATCTGGGCCGTGACGATGGCGACCACCGCGAAACGAGCGCGGGGATTCGTACGAATGACGGTGCCGAGGCGGCGGAGACCCTGTTTCCGAGGCCGTACGGCGGTGGGTGCCGCCGGCCTGGTGCTCAGGGTGCTGGCCTGGAGGGTGAGCAGAGGATCGGGTCGGAGCCAGATGGTCACCACGATTCCTGCCAGGGCAAGGAAGACCGCGGCAACAGCGAAGGCACTGGCATACACGGTGAGCCCGGTCAGGGCACTGATCGCCTCACCCGGCACGCCGAGGTTCGGCCCGAGGACCGATCCGGCGGTCCCGACCCACACGATCAGGGCGAGGGACCGTCCCTTGTGGTGCGGCTCGGCGAGATCGGTGGCAGCGAAACGTCCTTGCAGACTGGCCGCCGATCCGGCGCCGATCATCAACAGGCCGACGAAGAGCGGCACGACGAGGGCGAACTGCGCTGAGACGACGAGCAGGCCACCACCGGCGGCGGCGATCCACCAGCCAAGTGTGAGGGCTGAGCGTCGGCCGTGACGGGCGGCGAAGTTGCCCAGGGGGATACCGAGCAGGGCGGCCCCGAGGGTGCTCGCGGTCCGAGCCAATCCGGCCCAGGCCTCGTTCTCGGTCACCTCACTGGCGAGCAGGATGCCGATCGAGGGGGCGACACCGACGCCGACCGTACCGATGACCTGCATCAGCATGAGGACGATCATGGTGCGGCGCTGGATCGCTGCGTGACTCACGGGAGTAGCGTACGACAAGGACACAACATGTATCCAAGTTGGCTCAGAGGTGGTTCAGCAGGGCGGGAATGGTGTCGCCGACCTCGGCGATGTGCCCACGCAGGGTTCGGGCGAACGCCGACACATCACCTTCGCGGAGGTGGGTGACCAGCTCCTGGTGCTCGGCCAGGATGTCCATGCTCCGCCCGAGCAGCCTGTCCCGGGCGGCGAAGAGGGCGAAGCGATGCCGGTCCGAGAGCCGGTCATAGAGCTCGAGCAGGATGCCGTTGCCGCCCGCCTCGACGAAGCCACGGTGGAACTGCAGGGTCAAGGTGATGAACCGCTGGACATCCTTGCGGGCCAGGGCTTTGCGCTGGTCGACGATCACCTTCTCGAGCGTTGTGGCCAGCTCGGCGCGGCGCACCTCCGGTGCGCGGTCGACCCCAGTGGTCTCGAGGACGAAGCGAGCGTCGGCGAGTTCGGCGATCGCGCGTTCGGACAGCCCTTGCACCAGCGCACCCCGCTTGGGGTAGACGACGATCCAGCCTTCGTCGCTGAGCCGCGCCAGTGCCGTACGCACCGGGGTTCGGCTCATCCCCAGGGCAGCCGCGAGCGCGGTCTCGCCCAGCATGGTGCCGGGTCGGTGCGTACCGTCCAGGATTTCGTCGCGGATCGCCCGGTAGGCGCGCTCCGGCGCACTGGCCGTGTCGTCACTGCCCGCCACACTGCCTCCGATCTGAACAACATGTATCCAACATGTGCTGGCGAGCCTAGTCGTGGGAGGGTGGAAGGGCGAGTGACCCGAGGCTCATCACGTGAGCCGCCCGAACAACGGAGGAGACCGATGAGCCTCGTCGAGTGGCCGATCCACACCGAGCGCCTGGTACTGCGTCCGTACGAGGATGCCGACCTCGACCAGCTGTGGGCCTTCGAACAACTCCCCGAGGTGCAACGCTGGCTGGGCTGGGCTCCTCACTCGCGCGACGAACTCGCCGAGCACCTGCCGTCCGAGGGCACGATCCAGGTGATGGTGCTGCTCGCGGACCGGGTCATCGGTCACATCCTGATCATGCGGCGCAACAGCTGGGCGCAGGCCGATGTCGCCGACCGGGCCGTCAACCTGGAAGCCGAACTGGGGTGGATGTTCGACCCGGCGATGGGTGGCCGCGGCTACGCCACCGAGGCCGTACGGGCAGCGGTCACGGTGTGCTTCGAAGGACTCGGCCTGCGGCGGGTGCATGCCGGCTGCTTTGCCGACAACACCGCCTCCTGGCGACTGATGGAACGCATCGGAATGCGGCGGGAGGAGCACAGTCGCCTGACCGCGCTGCACCGCGACGGCACCTGGCATGACGGGATGAACTATGGCCTGCTGCGCGAGGAGTGGCCGCCGGCATCCGGTGGCGCCACGGCCTGATCGGCAGCGAGGCCCTGGTCGGTGGTCGGCGCCGACCGCGGCATCGTTGAGACTCCGAGCGCTGTCGGCCACCGCGCCGCGATCCAGGCCGACCATCCGATACCGGCCGGAGGCTCGGTGAGGTAGTGGCCCGCGAGCTCTTCGGCGTCGGGCTCGGCGAGCATCGTCCGCCAGTGGTCCAACTCGTCCTGGGTGATGTGCCACGTCTGTTCCGGGGTGGTCTGCCAACGCCGCAGCACTCGATCGCTCTGGGTCATACGGTCGACCGGGACGAACTCGGTCCGTGCGACCGCGCCGACGGTCCCGGCCAACCAGCTCAGGGCAGCACGCTCCTCGCGGCTCCAGAAGCCGAAGTCCAGGATCACCGACGATCCGGCGCGCAGGATCTCGACGGCGGTCCAGATCAGGCGCCCCTCGACGATGTCACGCGCACGATCCGCTTCGGCTCGGCCGAACAGCGGCGCCATCCACTCGTCCGGGCTGAGCCGGACCGCGCCCGTTCGGTCGGCCAGTTCCTTGGCCCGCGTCGTCTTCCCGGCGCCGACCTCGCCGACCATCAGCACCAGCTCGCACATCCGAGCATGCTAGCGAGCCGCCGTTGCCGCTGCACCGCGACAGTGCGTTGGTCACGGCCGCATCGACAACCAGACGGAACCGTCTCAACTCGTCGAGTCGAGCCGCCAGTCGATCGGCTCCCCACCCTGCTGCTCCAGCGAGGCATTGGCGCGGCTGAACGGCCGGGAGCCGAAGAACCCGCGGTCGGCCGACATCGGTGAGGGGTGGGCGCTCATGATCAACGGCGTGGAGCCGAGCATCGGTTTCAACGACTGGGCGTCCCGTCCCCACAGGATCGCGACGAGTGGTCCGCCGCGGGCCACCAGTGCCTCGATGGCGCACTGGGTGACCTCCTCCCATCCCTTGCCACGATGGGATCCCGGACGGCCAGGCTGCACGGTCAACACCCTGTTCAGCAGCAGCACCCCTTGCTCGAACCATGGGGTCAGGTCCCCGGTCTCGGCGCGCGGGATGCCGAGGTCGGACTCGAGTTCGCGATAGATGTTGCCCAGGCTTCGGGGGAGGGGGCGGACGTCCGGTGCCACGGAGAAGGACAGGCCGACAGGGTGTCCCGGCGTCGGGTACGGGTCCTGGCCGACAATGAGCACCTTCACCCGGTCGAGTGGCAGGGTGAAGGCCCGCAGCACGTTCGGCCCCGCGGGAAGGTAGTCGTGTCCCGCGGCCAGTTCGGCGCGCAGCCAGTTCCCGAGTGCGGCGACGGTCGGCGCGACCGGCTCAAGGGCGGCCGCCCACGTGGGATGGACGAGTTCGCCCAGTGTCTGCGGTGTCATCGGTCTCCTCTCGGCCTCCGCAGAGCGTACGGGATCGGGCGAGCGGACCGCGGCCGGGCGTCACTGGAGCGCGGCGTACGACTCCTCGTACTCCTTGCGAATGGTGTCGCCACCACCTGCCCGGTAGGCCGCCACCGCATCATCGAAGTCGGCCAACGTCTTGCGGCCCTGCACCACCTGGTTGATGACGTCGTTGACGGTGCGGTTCAGTGTGACACCCTTCGAATCGTTGGTCTCGGAGTACAGGCCGTTGGCCGCCGACGCCTTCCCGGTGGGGAGAGTCGCCAACTGGTCGTCGTAGAACGCCTTCGCCACGGCGTCCTTTCCCGGGACGAAGAAGTCGTAGGTGGCCGAACACGTGTAGGTCAGGGCGATTTCCATCTCGGCCTTGCCCTGGTCGGTCAGCACGGGGGCGTTCCCGGTCCCGGTCCAGGTGAAGTGGGTGCCCTCCTCGCCGTACCGGCGGTAGAGGTGCTCGGCGGTGCCGAACGGGGCCGACAACCAGTTGAGAATGCGCAGGATTTCCTTCACCTGTTCGGGAGACGACTGCTTCTTGATCCCGATCGGCGCCACCAGACCGCCTGTCAGTCTACGGGTCGCCAGCCCGCCACCGGTGGCCGAGGGAATCGTCCACGGCGTGAGGTTCATGCCCGCCACCGCAGGCGCCACCCAGGCCGTGCCGCCGTCGCACTGGATGACGACCCGGCCGGAGGTGAACTCCGACTTGGTGTTGTAGCTGGGGGAGAAGGAGTCGGGGTGCAGCACGCCGTCCTTCCACAGCAGGCCCACGTAGTCGAGGGCGGCACGGAACTGGTCGGTCTCGTAGTCACGGACGAACTTGCCGTCGGTCTGACCCCAGCCGTTCGGCGCGTCCCACATCGCCGTGGCCATGTTGAGCAGGGCGTTGTTGACCGTGCCGAAGGCGAAGGTGTTCGACCGGGCGGCGGTGATCTCCTTGGCCACAGCACGGATCTCGTCGGCGTCCTTCGGGGCGAACTCGATGCCCATGTCGTCAAGGATCTCCTGGTTCATGTACCAGGAGGGTGATCCGATCAGGTTCTGCGCGGGCACCGCGTAGACGGCGTTGTTGTAGACGCAGTTGCGCCATCGTCCGCTGGTGACGTTGGCGAGGTTGGGGTACTCCAGGATCGCATCGCCGGCGACGTACTCGGTCAGGTCGGTGAACTTGGCCCGCAGGAGATCGGGCATCCGGGTGGCACCGCTCATCGTGATGATGTCGGGCATCTCGTTGCCGGCCGTGGCGGTGGCGAGTTTCGACGGGTAGTCACCGGCCGGGACGACCGTCATCGACAAGGTGGCGCCGAGACGTTCGTTCAGCCCCTTCACCCAGGCGCCGTCGGACTTCCAGGCGATGGGATCCCAGGTGAGAGTCAGCATGCTGTAGGACCCGCCGGCACCGGGGACCCCGGAAACCGTGGCGGGTGGTGTCTTCGGGAAGCTGAAGTAGGTGTTGGGGACACCGTCGGGTGTCCCGGGAAGGTCAGCCTTCACCACGTCGGACACCTTGTAGGTGGGCAGCAACGCCTCGATCTTGGATTTCGACACCGGTGCACCGTCGCCTCCATCGGCGCCGGGGCTGCAACCGGCCAGGGCCGCGCCACCGGCCACCCCGAGGGCGGCGGCACCGGCGAGCAGGGTACGGCGGGACACCGGCATTGCGTTCGATTCCAGGTTCATCGTCGAATCCTTCGGTCGGGTGTCACGAGCTCCGGCGTTCGCGACCTTGGCCCGACGGTAGGTCGGACGATCACGGCTCGTCAACGGTTCGAGGGCCACATTTCATAACAAAATCTGACAGAGCCTCTGCGGGCGAGACGGGTCTTGAGTCGAACCTGTGGGTGTGCCTAGGGTCGGTTTGTCTGTTTCTGTACGAGACAATGGTCGTGCGAGATCCAAGGGAGCAACCGTGCAGCACGAAACCACCATCGGCCCACTTCACGTCGGCGCCGCCGGCATCGACATCACCCCGGACCGGCCGGTGGGCCTGGTCGGCCAGCTCTATCCCCGGATCTCGGCCGGCGCCGAGACCCCGATCCGTGCCGAGGCCGTTGCTCTCGAGGTGGCCGGCACCGCGGGACACAGCGACCAGGCGGTGATGGTCGCGATCGACCTTGTCGGCATCCCCGATCTGCTCACCCGTGAACTCCGCGATGCGCTGCGGGGACGCCTGGACGGGCTGGACGTCGACAAGATCATCCTCAACGCGACCCACACCCACACCGGGCCGGCGCTGATCGATGCCGAGGAGGATGCCGATTTCAGCGACGGCACGACCGTGGTTGACGGGGTGCAGCCACCCTCGGCCTACCGTGCCTTCCTGGTGGGCAAGCTCGTCGAGGTCATCACCCAGGCGTGGCAGGGGCGGGCGCCCGGTCACGTCGGCTGGGGGCTCGGTCACGCCGTGGTCGGCATCAACCGTCGCGCCCTCTACGCCGATGGGCGTTCGGTGATGTACGGCAAGGTCGACACCGACGACTTCCGTGGGATCGAAGGTTACGAGGACCACACCGTGGAGGTGTTGTGCTTCTGGAACCGGGCGAAGGAGTTGATCGCCACCACGATCAACATCGCCTGCCCCTCCCAGGAGGTCGAACACCTGACGCAGATCAGTGCGGACTTCTGGGACGTCGTACGGAACCAGCTGCGGGCCGAGCACGGGGCCGGCCTGGCGATCCTGGGCTGGGTCGCCGCCGCCGGCGACCAGTCGCCGCACCTGATGCTGCGCAAGGACGCCGAGGAACGGATGCGCCGGCTGCGCGGACTCAGTCGTCTCGAGGAGATCGGCGCGCGGGTGGTCCAGGGTTGGCAGGAGGCGTACCAGGGCGCTCGCCAGGAACTGCACGACGAGGTGGTGCTGGCGCACCACACCTGGACCAGTCATCTGCCCGTACGGCAGGTCACCGAGGCAGAACGGGACGCGGCAGTGACGAAGCTGGCCGAACTGGCCGCCGAGGAGGACCAGGCCCGGGTCTCACCGATGGTGTCGTGGACCCGTGGGGTGGTCGACCGTTACGCGACGCAGACGCCGGACCAGACCTACCCGTCCACACTCCACGCCCTGCGCCTGGGCGACATCGCGATCGCGACGAACCAGTTCGAGCTGTTCACCGACTTCGGGCTGCAGCTCAAGGGCCGGAGCCCGGCTCTGCAGACCTTCGTCGTCCAGCTGGCCGGTCCGGGAACCTACCTGCCGACGGCGCGGGCGGCGGCCGGTGGTGGCTACAGCGCCATCGTGCAGAGCAACCAGGTCGGCCCCGACGGCGGCCAGCAGCTCGTCGAGGAGACCTTGGCCGTCCTGAAGGACTTCTGGACCGACTGAGCACGCGTCACCAGAGGCGCCCGGTCACCAGAGATGGTGGTAGCGGATCGCGTAGTCGACGGGCTCGAACCCGAGCTGCTCGTTGACCCGGCGCATCGGAGTGTTGGACTCGGCGTTCTCGGTCCACACCTCGGTGAGGTCGGGCCGCTGTTGCCGCAGCTGGCGCAGGTTCTCGATCTTGAGGCGCATGCTGAGCCGGTGGCCGCGGAACTCGGGGGCGACCAGGGTGAGGCGTTGGTCGGCCGGTTCCCCCTGCGGCGCGATGATGAAGGTGCTGCCCACCACGGCACCACTGGGGCGATGCACGGCCAGCACTCCGCAACGGAAGGTGCCGTGCTCGGCAGCGGCGGCGGCCTCCTGGCGAAGCTGGTCGACCGAGACGGTGGTCGCCCTGACCTGGAGCTGGCCCATCGGTGCCTCGGTGGAGAAGGTGCCGTGGAGTGCCGCAGCGCCGGCCAGCAGCTCCTCGGGGATCTGGTCGACCCACCACACGGTGTCGAAGTCCGCCGAGGCGGCCTCGGCGGCCGCAGCGAGGGCCCCTTCCTCTCGCACGCCCGCGAGCCCGACCCGGCCCACGTCCGCGAGCCCGACCCGGCCCACGTCCGCGAGCCCGACCCGGCCCACGTCCGCGAGCCCGACCCGGCCCACGTCCGCGAGCCCGACCCGGCCCACGTCCGCGAGCCCGACCCGGCTACGC
>Ga0164243_10003312_pt1 | contig 25880 bp, 23 predicted proteins | sample OricompcompostOP_FD_108781 | JGI IMG/M metagenome (GOLD analysis project Ga0164243, IMG submission 108781) | Organic Plus compost microbial communities from Emeryville, California, USA - Original compost - Organic plus compost (OP) | ecosystem: Engineered > Solid waste > Mixed feedstock >...
CGTCATCGCGTCGGCGGTTTTGCTGGGCGTCGGAATAGCGAGCATGCACTACGTCGGCATGCACGGCCTGTCCGGCAATTTCACGATGAGGCACGACCCCGGTATCGTTATCCTGGCAGTTTTGATTGCAATCGGCGCCGGCTATGGCGGCTTGCGGGCCTTCCTCGCGAGGCGCGGCGGCTTGCAGCTTGTGTTGAGCGCAATCGCGTTCGGCATTGCCGTGTCCGGCATGCATTACACGGCCATGGCCGGCACGCATTTCGTTCCTCTCGCGGCGTCGGGGGCTCACCATGGCTTGGGCGGCAGCATGGTCGCATCGCAGCAAATCCTGTCGCTGGTGGTTGCGCTGTTTTGCTTCATCATCGCGGCCGGTTTCCTGCTGTCGCTCGTGCCCGACCGCAAAATGACCCCGGAACCTGCCGCCGCCGGCATTCCCGCCGCGGTCGATGCGATGCCCGATCTTTCCGCAGCTGCCGCTGACGCAATCGCAGGTCCCGCGCGGGTCATGGCAGCGCCGCTGGGCGGATTGGGGCAGCCCCGGCCCAACCCGACGTCGCGCATTCCGGTCGATGGGCCGGACGGCACCCACTTTATAGATTTGGCCGATATCCGGAGCATCCGCGCGGACGCGCATTACACGCACGTTCATGACGGCGTGCGTGAACGCATGTGTGCGTGGTCGATTTCTGAAGCCGAAGCCCAGCTCGATCCCAATCTGTTTATCCGTGTTCACCGCAGCCACATCGCCGCGATCCAGCACGTCACCCTGGTGCGAAAGGAAGGCGACGGCGCAATCCTCGAACTCGCCGGCCCGTCACCTCATCATGTTCCTGTCAGCCGCGCTAAGATCGCCGAGGTGAAAGCGCGCCTCGGTCTCGACCGGCGCGTTCATGCCACTCGCCCGGCAAAATAGGTCATAAGAACTGCCGCATCTCGTGTGCGCCAGCCCGCATTTCGTGCGAATCCCCGCGACTTGTGACGCGCAGGCCATCCCTGGCTTGCGCGTCCCACCGCGCACGGCAACCTTTTGATTCAAAGTTGGACGCGCGCCATCGCAACAGCGCTCGCAACCGCGAAGCAAGGAGGGAGGACAAACAAGATGATCCCAGGACCGTTCAACTACCATCGGCCGGAAAGCGTAGCCGACGCGGTCAAACTTCTCGCCACGCTGGGCGATGACGTCCGTCCGCTGGCCGGCGGCCACAGCCTGATCCCAATGATGAAGCTGCGGCTGGCAGCGCCACAGCACCTGATCGATCTGCACGGCATCCGGGCCTTGAAAAGCATTCGCCGGGACGGGAACGCCATCGTCATCGGGGCGATGACGACGCAGCACGAATTACTGACATCGGATGAGATCGCGAAAACCGTCCCGATCCTCCAGGAAGCCGCGGCGCTGATCGCCGATCCGCAGGTACGCTACATGGGGACGCTCGGCGGCAATGTCGCCAATGGCGACCCGGGCAACGACATGCCGGGCCTGATGCTGGCCTTGGGCGCCACGTACAAACTGGAAGGCGCCGGAGGCGCGCGCGATGCCGCAGCCGCGGAATTCTATCAGGGCGCCTATTTCACCGCGCTCGAGCCCGGCGAACTCCTGACGTCGGTTTCGATCCCGGTTCCTCCGGCGGGCCATGGCTATGCCTACGAAAAGCTCAAGCGCAAGATCGGCGACTATGCGACCGCAGCGGCCGCTGTCGTCCTGACGATTTCGGCGGGAAAAGTCGCCAATTGCGCGATCGGCCTGACCAACCTGTCGGAAACCCCGCTCCTCGCGGAAGAGGCGGCGCGGATCGTCACCGGCACCAGCCTTGACGACGCGACGCTGAAGAAGGCCGCCGCCGCAGCGGAGGCCATCATGGCCCCGGCCGCGGATGCGCGCGGCCCGGTCGAATATCGCAAACACGTCGGCGGCATCATGGTCATGCGCGCGCTCAAGCGCGCCGCCAGCCGCGCCAGCTGAGGGAGGACGCAATGGCAAAAACCCCTGTTACGATGAAGGTGAACGGCGCGGAGGTGGACGGCCTTGTCGAGCCGCGCACCCTTCTGGTTCACTTCATCCGCGAAAATCTGCAACTCACCGGCACGCATATCGGCTGCGACACGACTCATTGCGGCGCCTGCACCGTCGATCTCAACGGCATGTCGGTGAAAAGCTGCACCGTGTTCGCCGTGCAAGCCAATGGCGCGGAGATCACAACCGTCGAGGGCATGGCCAACGCGGACGGCACGCTCTCGCAGCTGCAGGAAGGTTTTCGCATGATGCACGGGTTACAGTGCGGCTACTGCACCCCGGGCATGATCGTGCGGGCGCATCGCCTGCTGCAGGAAAACCCCTCGCCGACCGAGGAGGAAATCCGGCACGGCATTTCCGGCAATCTTTGCCGATGCACCGGCTATCAAAATATTGTTAAAGCGATCCAATACGCGGCGGCCAAGATCAACGGCGCCGAATTCCGGGAGGCCGCAGAATGAACGACATGACTCCCACGCGGGAACAACGCGAAGCCCGGCTCGAAGGCATCGGGTGCAAACGCAAACGCGTCGAGGATATCCGCTTCACCCAAGGCAAGGGCAACTATGTCGACGACGTGAAACTACCCGGCATGCTGCACGGCGACTTTGTGCGCTCGCCGCATGCCCATGCGCGCGTCAAATCGATCAAGACCGATGCAGCCTTGAAAGTGCCGGGCGTTCTGGCCGTCATCACCGCCGAAACGCTGAAGACCGTGAACCTCGCCTGGATGCCGACGCTGGCCGGCGACGTGCAGATGGTCCTCGCCGACGGCAAGGTGCTGTTCCAGAACCAGGAAGTCGCGTTCGTCGTCGCCACAGACCGCTATGCCGCCGACGACGGCATCGCCAAGGTCGAAGTCGAATACGAGGCGCTGCCACCCGTTATCGATCCGTTCAAGGCAATGGATCCGGATGCGCCGGTGTTACGCGAAGACCTCGCCGGCAAGACGTCCGGCGCGCATGGCCCACGCAAACATCACAACCACATCTTCGAATGGACCGTCGGAGACAAGGACCTCACCGACGCCGCCTTCCGCAAGGCGGACGTGACAATCAAGGAATTGATCTCCTATCAACGTACACACCCGTCGCCGCTGGAAACCTGCCAGTGCGTCTGCTCGTTCGACAAGATCAAGGGCGAATTGACGATCTGGGGCACCTTCCAGGCGCCACACGTGATCCGTACTGTCGTCTCGCTGATTGCAAAACTCCCGGAGCAGAAGATTCATGTGATCTCGCCGGACATCGGCGGCGGCTTTGGCAATAAGGTTGGCGCCTATCCGGGCTATATCTGCGCGGCAGTGGCATCGATCGTCACCGGCAAGCCGGTGAAATGGGTCGAGGACCGCATCGAAAACCTCACCTCCACCTCGTTCGCGCGCGACTATCACATGACGGCGGAAATTGCCGCTACCAAGGAAGGCCGCGTCACCGGACTGCGCGTGCACGTGCTGGCAGACCATGGCGCGTTCGATGCCTGTGCCGACCCTTCGAAATGGCCGGCCGGCTTCTTCAACATCGTGACGGGCTCCTATGACTTTCCGGTCGCGCATCTCGCCGTCGACGGTGTCTACACCAACAAGGCGCCCGGCGGCGTGGCTTATCGCTGCTCGTTTCGCGTCACCGAGGCTGCTTACTGCATCGAGCGCGCGATGAACATCCTCGCGCAAAAGCTCAACATGGATCCGGTGGAACTACGGCTCAAGAATTTCGTGAAGCCGGAGCAGTTCCCCTATCACTCCGCGCTCGGCTGGGAATACGATTCCGGCGACTATCACACCGCCATGAAGAAGGCGACGGAGACGGTGAAGTACGCCGAGCTTCGCAAGGAGCAGGCGGCGAAGCGCGAAGCCTTCAAGCGCGGTGAGACGCGCGAGATCATGGGCGTCGGCGTATCCTTCTTCACCGAGATTGTCGGCGCTGGACCGTCAAAGAATTGCGACATTCTCGGCATCGCGATGTTCGATTCCTGCGAGATCAGGCTTCACCCGACCGGCGCCGGCGTCGCCCGCATGGGCACGAAGAGCCAGGGCCAGGGCCACGAGACCACCTGGGCGCAGATCATTGCCAGCGAGATCGGCATTCCCGCCGACAACATCATGGTCGAGGAAGGCAACACCGACACGGCGCCTTATGGACTTGGCACCTATGGATCGCGCTCAACTCCGGTCGCCGGCGCGGCCATCGCAATGGCGGCACGCAAGATCAAGGCCAAGGCGCAGATGATCGCCGCCTACAAGCTGGAAGTGCATGAAGACGATCTCGAATGGGACATCGACGGCTTCCGCGTCAAGGGTCTGCCGGAAAAGACCATGTCGATGAAGGATATCTGCTGGGCGGCCTACAACTCGGTGCCGCCGGGCATGGAGCCCGGCCTCGAGGCGGTCAGCTACTACGACCCGCCCAATATGACCTATCCGTTCGGCGCCTATATTTGCGTGATGGATATCGATGTTGACACCGGCGTCTACAAGGTACGCCGTTTCTACGCGCTCGACGACTGCGGCACGCGTATCAACCCGATGATCATCGAAGGTCAGGTCCATGGCGGGCTCACCGAGGCCTTCGCGATCGCGATGGGTCAGGAGATCCGTTACGACGACAGCGGCAACGTCGTCACCGGCTCGTTCATGGATTTTTTCATGCCGACCGCCGTCGAAACCCCGCACTGGGAGACCGACTTCACCGTCACGCCGTCGCCGCATCACCCGATCGGCGCCAAGGGCGTCGGCGAAAGCCCGAATGTCGGTGGCGTGCCGGCATTCTCCAATGCCGTCAACGACGCGTTTTCGTTTCTGGGAGCAACCCACATCCAGATGCCGCACGATTTCTGGCGCAACTGGCGCGCGGCAAAAGACCTTGGAGTGTTCGCGTCACCATGAAGGATCGCGAAAAGATCGCGGAACGTCTGGCCGCCTCGGGCTATATCGCCGACAGCGAACTTGCGACCGCGATCGCGCTGATGCAACTGTTGCGCCGGCCGCTGCTGCTTGAAGGCGAGGCCGGCGTCGGCAAGACAGAAGTGGCGAAAGCACTTGCCTCGGTCCATGCCACCGAACTGATCCGCCTCCAGTGCTACGAAGGTCTCGATCAGTCGGCGGCGCTCTATGAATGGAACTATCAGCGGCAGCTGCTCGCCATTCAGGCGCGCCAAGGCAGAGACGCCGCCGGAATCGAAGACCAGATTTTCTCCGAAAGATATTTGCTCGAACGGCCCCTGCTCGCGGCGATCCGCCGCCAGACGCCGCCGGTGCTGCTGATTGATGAGATTGATCGCGCTGACGACGAGTTTGAAGCGTTCCTGCTCGAGATGCTGTCGGATTTTCAGATTTCGATTCCCGAACTCGGAACGATATCGGCAACGTCGATTCCGCATGTGGTCCTGACTTCCAACGGCACGCGCGAACTGTCGGATGCGCTGCGGCGGCGCTGCCTCTATCACTATATCGATTATCCCGACGTCGACCGCGAGACGCGCATCATCCTGACGCGCATCAACGGCGCGGGTGCCTCACTTGCGCTGCAGATCGCGCGCATGGTCGAAAGCGTACGAAAGGAAGATTTGCGCAAGGTGCCAGGCGTCGCCGAGACGCTGGACTGGGCAGCGGCGCTGGTCGGACTCGATGTGCGCGATCTGCATGATTCGCCGGAAGTCGTGCACGAGACCTTGATGTGCCTCCTGAAAACCCATGAAGACAAAGCTCGGTTCAAACCCGAGGTCACCGCGAGATTGTTGGGGAAGGTCGCATGAGTTGCTGTAACGCACCGCTCCCGCCGGAGGACATGGAAGAAATATCGCGGCGTGTCGCACAAAAGCTCGCTGCGTTCTTCCGGACTCTTCGCGACAACGGCTTCGCCGTCGGCCTGCAGGAAGGGCGGGACGCGGCAGCGCTTGTCGCTTCGCGCTATGCGGCAACACCAGCGCTGCTGCGCTCCGCGTTCAAACATCTGTTCTCGGCGCGCAAGTCCGACTGGGAACGGTTCGATGGCCTCTTTGATGCGTTCTGGCTCGGCCGCCGCGTGCGGTCGCGCTCGCTGACCAGCGGATCGGCCCCTGCCGCAAACTCTCCATCGCTGAAGAGCATCGACAACAAGGCGCTCGACCGCATGCGTGGCGATATGGCCACCGACCGGATTCCCGCTGCGGACGACGTCGCTGCGGCGGGTGGCGAAGGCCAGCGCGAGGGTGCATCATCCGCCGAAAGTCTCGCGGACGTCGACTTCCGTTACATGGCGGAGCCCGAGCAGATCGCGCAGGCTCACGCGGCCGCTGCACGGCTCGCGCAGGCCATGCGCACCCGGCTGACACGGCGCGACCACGCGCGGCGGCACGGCGCACGGCTCGACCTCCGCCGCACGATTCATAGCAACATTAGCCATGGCGGCGTGCCGCTCGATCTCATCAGGCGGCAACGCGTGGCAAAGCCATTGCGCCTTGTCGTGCTGCTCGACGCGTCCGGCTCGATGAGTCTCTATACCGGCATCTTCATCCGTTTCATCCATGGCGTGCTGGATGAGTTCCGCGAGGCGGAGGCATTCCTGTTCCATACGCGGCTCGCGCATGTATCCGATGCAATGAAAGAGCGCGATCCGGCCCGCGCGCTCGACCGCGTCTCCATGCTCGCGCAGGGTGTTGGCGGCGGCACCAAGATTGGCGAGTGCCTGCACACATTCAACCGCTGGCACGCGGCGAGGGTCATTCATTCGCGCACCTGCGTGATGATCGTTTCCGACGGTTACGAGACCGGCGATGCGGCCCTGCTCCGCCGCGAAATGGAAAATCTGGCCAAGCGGTGCCGCCGCATCGTCTGGCTCAATCCCATGGCAGGCTGGAAGGGCTACACCCCGGAAGCAGCCGGCATCAAGGCTGCCCTCCCCTACATCAACTTCTACGCGCCAGCAAATACGCTGCAAAGCCTGATGGCGCTCGAGCCATATCTGGCGCGATTGTGAAAAGGAGATTCCCGATGAACGCTCCTCTCGAAGTGATCGATCTCGTGGCACAGCTAAAAGCGGCCGAGAAAACCTTCGTGCTCGCGACCGTCGTTCGCACTGTGTCGGTGACCGCGGCTAAAGCTGGCGCAAAGGCGGTCATTCGCCCCGATGGAACGATTGCCGCCGGCTGGATTGGCGGCGGCTGCGCGCGCGGCGCTGTGCTCAAGGCGGCGCGCGACGCGCTTGCTGACGGGCAGCCACGCATGGTGTCGGTACTGCCGGAAAACCTGCTCGCGGAACTCGGCGTGGCGGCGGGTGACAATCGCGATGGCATCCGGTTCGTGGAGAACATGTGTCCCAGCAAGGGCACGATGGATATTTTCATCGAACCGGTATTGCCGCATCCCTCATTGGTGATCCTTGGTTCGAGCCCGGTGGCGATGTCGCTCGCTTCGCAGGCGCGGCCGCTCGGCTACCACGTCACCGTCGCGGCGCCTGCAAGCGATCTTGCCGAACGGCCCGAGGCCGATGTCATCGTGGATGGCTTCAACCCCGCCGAACTTCATGGCGCACAGCGTTTCCTTGTGATCTCGACGCAGAGCAAGGGAGACGCTGCAGCGCTACGCGCCGCGCTGTCGATCGAGGCATCCTACTACGCGTTTGTCGGAAGCCGCCGCAAGATGGCGTCGCTGCGTGAAAAGCTGCTTGCCGAGGGTGCGTCTGCCGAGGCGCTCAGCCGCGTCAAAGCTCCCGCGGGCCTCGACCTCGGCGCGATCACGCCGGAAGAAATCGCGATGTCGATCCTCGCAGAAATCACGCTCGAACGCCGCTGCGGGCAGCGCGTGCCGACCAACATTGCTAGCAGCGGGTGAAGGACGAAGCGTCAGCATGGCCTCCTGCTCGAGCCATTCGATGGCAAAAAAAATAATTCGAACGCAAAACGCTCTCGCACAACCTCATATTCGACTTTCGGATAAGACGATCAGGCTGGGAAGCGCAATCCCGCCATCCACATTGCACAGTTCTTCATGCCTTCTCACACTTCTGAACTCGCGTCCTCCCGACACCGGTGGCAGGCTCATCGTCGACATCTGATCGCTCAAGCTTATGGTCACGTCCGATGCACCGCGTTCGCCAATGCCATCCGCAGCTTCATTAGAGATACCCCGGTAGAGCCATAGGGAGCGGATATACATCGGCGGCTTGGCGCGAAATGTCCGCAGGGCGATTATTCGTGTTTGGTTCAAGTGCGAATGATTCTATTTGATCATTGGCTGGTGAGAATCGCGAAAGCATTTACGCAATCTGTAACGACGCGACATTAACGACCCTTTACGATACCAACCTCGCCCCAGCGGGCTGTATTTTGAATGCTGTCGTCAGCCGCTGCCTTTGAAGGGAACTACAATGTGTCATATAGACATGTCTCTTGGAGAGGATCGTCACGTTTCAAACGGCGTTCTTGCTAAACCCGCGCTGTTCATCGACGGCACCAGTACTGCCGAAAAAACGGTTTCGCGCCGTTCGGTTCAAGAACAGCAGCTGGATCCGGAACCACCCGGTTTGCAACCGTCGTGCATTTTTGCGATTGACGAGCTTACGGCATCCATCGCTCATGAGGTCAATCAGCCGCTTGCTGCAATCGTTACAAACGCCGAAGCGTGCCTGCGATGGTTAAATCGCGAGGAACCCCGCATCGACAAAGCGCGCGCGAACCTCATCGCAATCATCAGAAACAGTCTGCGCTCAAGCGCGATCGTCCGTGAGATCCCCGCGCTTGCCCTGAGCCGCAGAGCCAGCAAAGGCCGAATTGATATTAATGGCGTGGTCCAAGAGGCAATTTATTTTGTAAGCACAGAGATTGCCGAAGCGAACGTCAAACTCCGGCTCGACTTGGCGTCCGATCTGCCGCAGGCGCAAGGCGATTATGTGCAGTTGCAGCAAGTTATCATCAACCTGCTTACAAACGCCGTCCAAGCGCTATCATCCGTTGACGAACGGACGAGGGAAATCATTGTGCGGACAATGCTGGGCGACGATGAAATCGAAATCGCCGTCATCGACAACGGACCTGGCCTTCGCGACGACATGGTGGAGCGTGTCTTTGAGCCGTATTTCACGACCAAGGAGACGGGCGTCGGACTGGGACTTGCCATCTGCCGTTCCATCGCGTCATTACATTCAGGTCGCCTCTGGGTAACGCCGAACACAACTCACGGCGCAACATTTCATCTGTCGCTTCCCGTGAAGGAAACCGATTCTTTCCGCGGCCAAAAAGCGGGAAATCGAGGAGATTTGCTCGTAGCACGTGCTGTCGATAAGCGCGTCGCCTTTGCGCGGTAACTCGATGTTGCGATCGCACCCAGGTTGCCTTCACGCGAACCGGCGCACACTTGCTTGAAAACGCCATAGCGATCCGAATTATCTCCAGTTTGCGGGTGGCTTCCTTTGCCGCGCGGCGAACAGAACGAAATTCTCCAGCTCTGGGATTCCTAAATCTGATGGCGGAGATCTTCTCCTTTTATCGCCCGTTTTCTGGAAGGAATTTCGGCAGCATGGGCGGCAAACGCGACGCGCGTCTTGCCGACCATTTTTATCAGGCGCTCCGCATCCTTTGGAGCAGCGCTTTTCTGATCATTGTCAAAATAGACATACACCTGACGTCCCTGCCGTTGCCATTTCCTGATCGCATCGGTCCATTTTTGAAGCGTCGAATCCGGGTAACTATTTCTGTAATCGCCCGCCGGACCATGGCCTCGCACATAGACGTGACGCGCTGATACAATCCATGGCGCGGGCGCATCTTTATGGTCCGACAGGCATAAAGCTGCGTTGTGGCGCCGCAGAACGTCATAAACGCCTTCCACGTACCAGCTTTTGTGGCGAAACTCGAACGCATATTGGCGGCGTTTCGGGAGCATTTTCAAGAAATCGGCAAGCCGCTCATAGTTGCAAGTGAAATTCGGCGGCAGCTGAAAGAGGATCGGTCCTGCTTTGAGCCGAAGCAGTTTAAGCCGCCCTTCCATCAAGCTAAGGCTCGAGCGCGATGACATCTCAAGCCGCTTCCAATGAGTGATAAATTTCGACGCTTTCCAGGCGAAAACAAAGTCGGAGGGTGTCTGGTCGTACCAGGTCTTGACCGCGTCCTCCGTCGGAGTTCGATAAAAGACACCATTCAGCTCGGTAGAGGAAAAATGGCGAGCGTAGTACGAAAGCCATAGCCGCTTCGGCACGTTGGCGGGATAGAACGGTCCTCGCCAAGAGTCGTAGTGCCAACCCGAAGTTCCGATGACAACCTGGTGCATCAACTTACGCTTTATGAAAACGCGACAATTGTTGCCGCTGTAAAGAAAATAGCGCCCGTCTTACGCGCCTAAATTGAACAAGGTGAACGATCGATTGTTCCAGACCCCAGGCTCAGCCCGCATGTATTTTGGCACTGGCGATGGTGGAAGTCCGGATGGAAATATGAAAGGGCCCACCGGATAGCCTAAAACGCATCTCGGCGGAGAAAAGATGAATCTTTATGAGTCCGAACCAAAAGCGAATTCACTGAAGCCAGTTGGAATCAACTACCGGCAATGGAATCGCACGCAACAACGTACGGGTATATTCATGCTGGGGCGCAGCGAAGACGGAGGAACAGGTTCCGCTCTCCACAACGCTGCCCCCGCGCATGACCGTAACACGATCGCAGATCGAACGGACGACCGAGAGATCGTGGCTGATAAAGATCAACCCGATCTTGTCCTCCGCCCTTAGCGTCCGCAGCAAGGCCAGAATCTGCGCCTGAACCGAAACGTCCAGGCCCGAGACAATTTCGTCGGCCACGATCAGTTTCGGTTTGAGCGCAAGCGCACGGGCAATGCCGACACGCTGACGCTGCCCGCCCGACAATTGATGCGGGTAACGCATCGCATGCTGGGCGTTCATGCCGACGCGTTCAAGCAGGTCAATGGCGCGTTTTCGAGCTTCTGCGCCAGAAGCGAGACCATGCTCGACAAAAGGCGCTACAAGGATATCGAGGATTCGCTGCCGCGGATTAAGCGAGGATTGCGAGTCTTGAAAAATCATCTGCATGCGTGGCCGAAACTCGCCTAATTGCACATCGGCCATATGGGTGATGTCGAAGCCGTCGAACAAGATCGTTCCTTGCTGCGGCTCGTAGATGCGCAACAACGCGCGCCCCAACGTACTTTTGCCGGAGCCGGATTCGCCAACTACGCCCAACGCCTCGCCTGGCGCGAGCGAAATGTCGACACCCTTGAGAATTTCGATCAGCGGGGTCTTACCAAAGACCGAGCTCCGACTGCGGTCCGGCAGCGCGACGTGAATATCTGTGGCGCTAAGCAGATCGCGCACGGTCGTACTCCGCAACATCGCGCCACAATTGATCGACGATTTCAGCCGGCACAGGGTGCAGTCCCTTTTCCGGCTGATCATGCCTCGGGGAGGCTGCCATGAGCGCCGACGTATAAGGATGTCTGGGTGCGGCAAATACTTCAGCAGTTGTGCCGCGCTCGAGGATGCGTCCACCGAAGATCACAGATACCGTATCACAAATATTCGCCACCACGCCGAGGTCATGGGTGATGAATAGAACCGCCGTACCAAGATCGCGCTGCAGCGCCTTGATGAGTTTGAGAATCTCATACTGCACGGTGACGTCGAGCGCCGTCGTAGGCTCATCGGCAATGATGAGCGCGGGCTGACAGGCGAATGCGATCGCAATAACCACACGCTGACACATGCCGCCCGATAGTTCATGAGGGTATTGCCGCATGACGCGTTCGGGGGCGCGGATTTTCACCATATGGAGAAGTTCCATGGCGCGGGCGCCGGCGGCACGGCTGTTCATGCCCATCTGGCGTTGAAGCATCTCCATGATCTGCGTTTCGATGCGCAAGACCGGGTTGAGCGCCGTCGTGGGCTGCTGCAGGATCATGGCAATGGAGCGGCCGAGCTGTTTGCGCCGTTCCTTCGGACTTTGGCTGACCAGATTTTTGCCATTGAAGAGGATTTCGCCCGCGCTTACCCGCGCATCGTCCGGCAGGATACCGGTCACGGCCTTGCTTACCATGGTCTTGCCGCCGCCGGATTCGCCGACAAGGCCACAGATGCGTCCCGCCTCGATGCTGAGATCGACTCCCCGCAGGATCGGCGTCACGCGGCCATGCTGCGCAAACTCCACATGCAATCCGCGGATATCGAGAATGGGGTTGCTCATCGCCGCAACACCGGATCCACGGCCTGGCGCAGCCCGTCCGCAAACATGCTCAGCGCAAGAACAGAGATCATGATGCAGAGCACCGGGAAGGTCATTACCCACCACGCCTGATAGATGTACGGGCGACCGTCGGCGATAATACCTCCCCAGGTCGGAACGTCGCTTGCGCTGAAGCCGATAAAGGCAAGCACGGCTTCGACGATGATGGCACGGCCCATTTCGAGGGCGAACAATGCCAGCGCGACCGGGGCGACGTTCGGCAGAATCTCGCTAAACAGAATGCGGCGCCGCCCGTAGCCAAGCACATGTGCCGCAGTCACGAAGTCCTGTTCGCGCAACACCAGCACCTCGCCACGCACAACGCGCGCAAAGCGCGTCCAGCCGATGAGCACCACGGCCATTACCACCGCATCGAGGCCGGGCCCCATAACCGCCACAAGAACAATTGCAAGCAACATGGGAGGGAATGACATGAAGATCTCGATAACTCGTCCGACGAGACCGTCGACCCATCCACCGAAATATCCCGCGACAAGTCCCACGACAACGCCGAACGTACCGGAAAAGGCGGCGCCAAGGACCATGACCAGCAGGACAGGACGCGTACCCCAAATGAGCCGCGAAAGAATGTCCCGTCCAAGACTATCTGTACCGAGAACAAACGGAGCCTCGTAACCCGGCAGCCAGAATGGCGGCAGATGGGGAGACAACAGGTCCTGCTCCATTGGATCCCGCAGATCCATGTATGGCGCGAGGAGCGCGGTCAACACGATCACGGCGAAAATGCCGCCGCCGATCCACAATTGCGGATTCACGCGCAAGCTGGGAAACGGTCCACGCGAGGTCGTTGTCACACCTGCCTCACGCGCGGATTTACGAGCGAATAACTGATGTCAATAAGCAGGTTCACGAAGATGAAGATAATAGCAAAGACGATCGTCACACCTTGCAGCAACGGCAGATCCCTGTTGATCGCCGCTCCATAGAGCATGTTGCCGATGCCGGGGTATGAAAAGATAAGCTCCACCAGCACGGTGCCGCCGATGAGCAGCGTGAAATGCAGGCCCGAGATCGTGATCGTCGACACAAGTGCGTTTGGCAACACGTGCCGAATCAAAACACGCGCCGGGGACAATCCCTTGAGCCGCGCCAGCAAAACGTAATCCTGCGAGATACCTTCAAGGAGCGATGTCTTCAGCACCCTCGTGATGACGGCGGCCAGCGGCAATGCAAGCGAAATCGCCGGCAGGAACATGTGCGCCATGACTTCCTGCGTCAGATAGAAACGGCCGGTCAGAATGCTCTCGAACAGGTAGAACTGCGTATGAAAGTCCGCCGCCATTACCGGATCGATGCGGCCGGAGATCGGAAACCACGGCAAAAATACGCAAAATACCAGAATGAGAATCAACCCCCAGATGAACTCGGGCAACGACAGGGCAATCGCATTCAGGGCATCGACGCCATATTCCGGCCAGCGACGCCGCCAGTACACCGCGATCAGGCCAAAGCTCAAACCCACGGCTACGGCAAAAACCATCGCGACAATGGCAAGTTCAAATGTGGCAGGCAGGCGGTCCAGCACGACCGAAAGGACGTTCTGTTTGATGCTGATCGATTGACCGAAGTCCCCGCGCAACAAATCTCCGACGTAGATTATGAACTGCTCGGGGATGGAGCGATCAAGACCATAGACCGCGCGCAAATTCGCAATGTCCTGCGGCGTTGCCTCGCCGGCGATCATCATCGATATGGGATCGCCTGGAATCACGCGAAGGAGCACGAAAATGACGATGACGACCCCAACCAACGTTGGGATCGCCATCAGAAGACGACGAACAATATAAGCTATCGGCACCCGACCCTAACTCACGACCTTAAACTGGGACGGCGTTACAAAGCCGGCCGTATGCGACGTGAACTTGAACTCTTTCTTGTAGATCACGGGTTGGTACAGCTGAAACAGCGGCAGGATGTAGGCGTTTTCCGCAATCTTTCGATTGAGGGCCTTGTAGCCGGCAAGCCGCTTGGCTTCGTCTTTTTCGGTAAAAAGGGCCTGGAGCGCATCATCCAGCTGGCCGCCCTTCCATGACGAGTGAGGCTGTTTGGAGTGCAGCGCAGTGCCGAGGGAGCTTTCCGGATCGGCACTGGCGTTGCCCCAAGCCGCAAAGGCAGCCGGCGCAAGCTTGCCCTGCGCGCGCAGCTCAAAATGCTTGGCCATTTCGTAAACTTCGATATTGGCTTTGATGCCTACCTGCCGCCACATCTGAACGATGGCTTGAATGGACTCATAGTCCTTCGGCTTGAAGCCGCGCGTCACCTGAATTGTGAGTTCAACCGGCTTACTCGGAGAGAAGCCTGATTTTGCGAGCAAAGCTTGTGCCTGCTTGGGATCGTACGGCACAGTAATAGAGGGATCGTAGGCCTTGTATTCAGGAGTCAGCAACGTATCGAGCACCCGCGCATAGCCGCGGTGAATGCGCTCCACAATCGCCTTTTTGTTGACCGCCATGCACGCAGCTTTTCGGACATTGTCATCCGCGAACGGACCATTACTGCTCAGGAACAGCAAGGCAACGTCGGATACCGGATGGCACGAACCCGCAAGACCAGGCTTCTGTTTCAGCCGGTCGTATTCTTCGTAGGGCATGTCCATGGTCACGTCGGACGTACCGCGCTCGATCTCCGCGACACGACTGGATGCGTCCGTCGTAAACTTGTAGATGACCGTCTCGAAAGCCGGCGGACCGCCCCAGTAGTCCTTGAACGCCTTGAGGCGCAGGAACGAACCGCGTTCGAACTGTTCAAACGTATAGGGTCCGCTGCCGATCGGCTGCTTTTCAAATCCTTCCTTGCCAACTTTCTCAAAGTACTTTTGCGGCAGAAGATAAATTCCGAGGAAGGTCAACCGTTCGAGCATGTTGGCGCGCCAGGGCGTAACATCGAACGTTACGGTTTGGCCGTCCACCTGAAAATTCTTGTTGCTGGCAAATACCGCCTGAAGGGGATGACCCGCTTTTGGATCCCCCAGCCTCTTGAGGTTCCAAACGACGTCGTCCATTGTCAGCGGCTCGCCGTCGTGCCATTTCACGCCCTGGCGCAGCGTCAGCGATATCTTGCTACGATCTTCGTTCCAGCCGTACTTCTCCATGACGCCGGGAGCGAGGCTGAGATCCGGGTTTTGATTGATGTAGGGGTCGAATACCGACCGATAGAGCGATTGAAAGCTCGGATTAACAGCCTGCGGCCCGGAATTCGGGTCCCAAGCGGTAATGGAGGTGGAATAGGCAATCGTCAGACTGCCAGCCGCAGCAGCCGCACGTTGTACCCCGCCGAAAGGCATTGCTGCCGAAAGGGCCGTCACGCCGGCGGCTTCCATAAATGTACGACGTGTAATGTTTGCCATTGCGTCCTCGCTGGTCTAACTGCGCCCCCTGCATGCGAGAATTGGGCCAGTTTTACCAGCCCCGTAGTTCCCGCATTACCGCCCCTGCATTGCAAATTTATTTGCGTTAGACAAATAAAATTACGCTGCCCCTTGCGGCACCGGCTTGACCGCTTCGAGGCGAACATATTGATCTGCGACACCTTGCCTTATCGCCGCAACTGTTGCATCGGCGACCGTCTTTGGCGCGAGCTTCGGCTTGTTTAAATGCGCGGTCAGTCGCGTATCCGTTGCTTCCGGAAAGATCGCAATAACACCAATGCCCTTGCCGCCGAGCTCCGCCCGGAATCCTTGCGTGAGCGCCCATGCGGCAGCCTTGCTTGCACAATAAGATGCCATCTGGGGAACAACATTCATCACGCTACGCGATAGCATATTTACGATGACACCTCCGCCTCGTTCCGCCATACGAGGCGCAAATGCACAACACATGTTCATGACGCCGAAATAATTGGCTTCCATTTCGGCGCGAGCACTTTCTAGTGCCGTGTCCACCAACGGCGCGGAATTCTCGTTAACACCGCTATTGTTGACTAGAATATCGACGTCATACCGATCCGCCACGCTCGCGACAGACGCCACGTCACAGACATCAAGCACCACGCATTCAATCCGCGCGTCGCTAGCGACGCGCGGAACGCGGGAAGTCGCAATGACCCGGCCAACGCCTGCGTCCAAGAACGATTGGACCAGCGCTTGTCCGATGCCTCCGAAGGCACCCGTGATGAACACCGTTCGGCCTTCAATGACCTGATTGTCCCGATGACGTTCCGTTGACATCATTTGTGTATTACAACAAAATTGTTGATCTAAATCAAGCGCGCCCCCGGCTGACGCGCCGTGGCTCCGGAGCAAATCAATGTTGCAGTACGGCTATCGGCCCAATTTTCCGCCGACGGTGCGAACGCGGACTGATACCGACCAAAGCTGGATCGACTATCTGCCGCTGCCCGAACGGCCGAGGATCAAATGGCCGAATAATGCCCGGATCGCGGTTTGGCTCTGCCCCAACGTGCTGTATTACGAATTTACGCCGCCGGAAGACCCGTGGATCAATGCCTGGTCGCGCATGACGCCGGACGTAATGATGTACGGACGACAGGAATTCGGACCGCGCGTCGGCTTCTGGCGTTTGCTTGAAATTTTCGACAAGCATGCCATTCCCTGCACTGCAACATTGAACATTGCGGCATTGCGGCGATATCCCGAGATTTGCCGGGCAATCATCGAACGGAAATGGGATATCCTTGGCCACGGCCAGTTCAATACACGCTTCATTTGCGGGCTGACCGAGGACCAAGAGCGCGCCTACTATCAGCACCTGCTGCGCGAGGTACATGACCTGACCGGGCTCACCATGTCCGGCATGGGTGGACCCGGACCGCAGGCCGGCACCGAGAACACACCCGACTTGGTCGCAGATGCCGGGTTCCTTTATTTTGGGGACTTTTTTCACGACGATCAGCCGTTTCCGATCCGCGTGCGTAACGGCCGCCTGATCTCCATGCCCTATTCGGTCGAGATGAACGACGTCCCGATATTTTCGACGGCATTTGAGGGCGAGCAATTCGTCTCCATGGTTCGACGCCAGTTTGACCGGCTTTACGCTGAAGGCATCGAAAGCGGCACGACCATGTGCCTCGCCGTTCACCCGGCGGTGATCGGCCAGGCACAACGCGCGCGTTATCTCGACGAAGTTCTAACCTACATGAAGTCTTTCCCAAATGTCTGGTTCGCCACCGGGCGCCAGATCGCCGAACACTATCTGGCCCATTGCTACGACGCAGTGATGTCGCGACTCGAAACATGGCGGCGGACGCAGTGACCGATATCGACCAATACGATCGACTGCCTCATCAACCCTCGATGATAGCGAGCCGGCCGAAACTTGTCTGGCCGAACAAGGCGCGGCTTGCCGTGGCATTTGTCGTGTGCGGCGAATACTACGAAATGCAGCCTGCTGCCGATGCCTTCATACCAGCCAACGTACCCGGCGGCTTTGGGCGCGCGCCCTACCCGGACTTTCGGGCCTTCTCACAAAGAGAGTATGGAAATCGCGTCGGATTCTTTCGCGTCATGCAAGCTTTCGACGAGCGTACGCTGAAGGCGACCGCAGCGATCGATGAATCGGTGGCGCGGCGCTATCCCTACCTCGTGCGTCAATGTCAGGAGCGTGACTGGGAGATCGCGGCGCACGGGTTCAGCCTCACGCGCGTGATTTCCTCGAAAATGAGCGAAGAGGCCGAACGCGCCTATATCCGATCCTCAATCGACCAGCTCGAAAAGATTACCGGTCGCAAGCCCAGGGGCTGGCATAGCCCGGAATATGGTCAGTCTCAACGGACGCCACGTCTGCTGGCCGAATGCGGCATCGAATATGTGCTGGACTGGCCAAACGACGAGCAGCCCTTCTTGATGCTGGGCGAGACAAACAGGCCTCTCGTATCGATCGCCATGGCGCTCGAACTCGATGATGTCATTTCAGGCTGGCACCGGCGCCTCAGCATGGATCGCTGGCGCAACGCTATTCGCGACGCAATTGACCAGCTTCTGAACGACGGCTGTAGCAACGCACGCCACCTCGTCATTAATCTGCACCCATGGCTTATCGGACACCCTCATCGCATTGGGTATCTCGAGGAAGTGCTCGATGATGTCCAGAAACGCAGTGGCATATGGCTGACGACCGCCGGAGAAATTTCAGGCTACGTTCGGCAGACGAATAGATAGGCGTAGAGCTTTCCCGGTTGTGATAGAATCTAAGCCGGGCTCTAGCTTTGGTGCGTTTTTTCTTCGCCCGAAGGGGCGCCCGCTGCGAAAACGCTCTAGCGAAGGGCGTCCGGCACTTGCCGCTGGCCGATGAGCGGCGCAAGCGTCGCGCCCACATCCAGCAGCTTCTGATCCTGTCCGCGCGCGGCAAGCAACGTTACCCCAAACGGGAATCCCGTTGAATCAAGACCGACAGGCAGCGCAAGCACCGGAGAACCGGCCTTTCCTGTCCATTTCGCAGCGCTGCTCATGGGCACCATCAGCACGTCAGCGCCGGAAAACGCGAGGGCCGCATCGATACCGGCCGTCCGGCTAAGCGCAATATCGCGCAACCTATCCGCCCGATATTGCGGATCGTGAGTACCTGCGGTGGCTTCCGCGGCAATCAGCAGACCCTGCCCATACGGAATGTGGTCCGCATGTTGCTCGTTCCACCGCACGATATCGCCCAACGACGTCATCCCGCAGGGATTACCGAAGTCGGCAAGAGTGGCATTCAAAGCTGCCTTGAATTCGGTGCGGAAAACGCTCGATCGCACATCCTGCAATTGCTCCGCACTCGGCACGTCACAGGGATCGGCAATCTTCACGCCTGCCGCTGAAAGGCGCGACAGGAGACTCTCGAACAAAGGCATGACAGCCGCGAGATCTTCGCGCGTCGCGATGGTGCGACGGGGAATTCCTATCTTGATCGATTGTAGCTCCCGGCGCAGCGGCGCCCGTGGCGGCGCCAATGCTAGTTCCATGGAAGCCGTATCGCGAACGTCGGCACCGGCAATAACGGAAGCAACCAAGGCCGCATCCTCGACCGTGCGTGCAAGCGGCCCGGGCGAATCCTGGCTGGTGACGAGCGGCACGACGCCGCTGCGGCTGACCATACCAACGCTCGGCTTGAAGCCGACCACCGAACTGACACAGGCCGGCGTCTGAATTGAATTCTGCGTCTCGCTGCCCACGGCAATCGGCGCAAAACCGGCGGCGACCGCCGCAGCCGAACCAACGCTTGATCCCTGACCGCGTCCGTAGGCAAAACCGTGTGGATTTTTCACGACACCGCCCGCGCCGCTGAATTCCGACGGCATGACTTCCGATACGTAGTCGGCGAACTCGGTCATGTTTGTCTTGCCGACGATGACGGCGCCCGCAGCTTTCAACCGGACCGCGATCGTTGCATCTACTGTCGGTCGGAACCCCGCGAGAGCGGCCGCACCGGCCGCGAGCGGAAGACCCGCCACGGCGATATTGTCTTTCAGGAGAACGGGAATTCCGTGTAACGGGCCGCGCGGCACACCTGCCGCGATCGCGTCGTCCGCCGCCTTCGCCTGTGCGGTGAGATCAGACGCCAAGGCCCGCACCGCATTCAGTTGGGGACCTTTGTCATTGCAAGCCCCAATGCGCGCCACAAAGAAATCAATTACCTCGCGAACCGAAACAGCCTTCTTGTCGTAGGCCCGACTAATGTCGGCAATCGATCCGTTCGAGAGGATATCTTCGATATCTTTGCTCATGCGCCGACCGCTCGACTACTCGGCGGCAGTCATCAGCGGCTGGTCGCGCTCGTAGGCCTCCTGCCATTTCACCACGTCCTGCCACGGCTGATCTCCAGGCATGTCGAATGAGCAAGCACGTTGATTGTAATCGAGCGAGGGATCCTGCCCGGGAAGCGGCAGGCCCTTGTCCATATCTTCCATTTTTCGGAACAACAGGCGCCGGTAGAAAGAGATCGCCTTGTCGCTCGTTCCAAGATGCTCCTGAGTACGGTCAATGATCGGCCCCATGCTCTCCTGAACAGCACGATCCTGAATTGCCGCGCCGCTCACGCCCGAGAAGTTGCCGCGCTTCATTCGGTCGCGATCCTGCAGGTGCATATTCGCGTTGTTGTGCGCCGTTTTATAGTCCGGTGGCGCCGTATGATGCCCCCAGTTCGAGTAAATGGCGTCAACATCCAACGCACGGTCGGGATCGAAATGAATGTAAAATGTAAAGCAGCTGAAATCGTCGATAGGGTGCCACGCCTTGAACAGCCGCGACTCATGCGGCCCCGTAGAAATGTAGCAGTAGAAAGGCGCGATCCATTCGGTCAAACGCACATAACGCTTGCTCGGATCGCTCGCTTTGCGGATCGCACCTACTCGCATCAGATAGGGCGTTTCCTCGCAGATAATCTCGGGCGACCCATCACCCATAATGACCGCCATCGACTGCCAGCCGACTCCGGACCAGCTCGCCGAGTCGTTGAGATCGAAGTCCCGGTGCAGATAGTTCGGGTGCGCAGGGTCAAGATCGCCCTCAAGACCCTGCAGATAATTGCTGTCCTGATACATCTTGACGACAAGAAGTTTCTCCGGCGGCAGGTCGAGCCAGGGAAATTTCGGAAATGGCGGTTCCAGTTCCTTGGGCCCCATGTAGGTCCAAAGTAAGCCGCCTGCCTCGCGCACCGGATAGGCGGTGACGCACAATTTCTCCGGAAAACGGATATGCACCGGCTCGGGCGGCGTTTCGAGGACTTGCCCGGAGGCGCCCATCTTCCAGCCGTGGTAAAGACAGCGCAGCCCGCCCTCCTCGTTACGGCCGTACGCCAGGGAGGCGCCGCGATGGGGGCAGAACTCCTGGATCAGACCGCACTTGCCGGAAGGATCGCGGAACGCGACCAGCGACTCGCCGAGAAGCCGCACGCGGGTCGGCGCGCCACCGGGCTCTGACAGTTCCTCGAGTTTGGCCGCGGGAATCCAGTAGCGCCGCATAAAGCGCCCCATCGGCGTTTTCGGCCCCACCTGCGTCAAAGCCATGTTCCGTTCATGGGACAACATAAGTGAACCTCGCTGGTAACTATTGGTGTGCGTATCTTCGATCCTTTTTAGAATATACTTGTGAAACACAAATTTGTAAATCGAGCCGGCAGCGCATAGCTGCCTGTTTTTCCGTCAATTGCAATCGAAGGAAGAGTCGTTAAGAGTGAGCAAGGCTACCGCATAGGCGCGGACAAGGAGCGAACATCAGAATGTGCGACGCAGAAGTACCCAAGCAATACGGTTGGAAAGGCTGGATCGAAATTCCAGAGCCGTCCATCTCCGGCTCGCCCTTGCCCTGGATCGATCTCTCCCATCCAATCACGGAAACTCTGTCCCGCATTCCGTTCTTTCCCCAGCCGAAAATTGGCCTGTGGCAAGCCTATCCGCCGGTCAATGTCACCGAAATCCATATGGTGGTACATCACGGAACTCACTTCGACGCGCCGCGCCACTTCGTCGAGGACGGTCCGACGATCGATCAGGTACCGTTGGAACGTCTTTATGGTCAGGGGGTGATCTGGCGCATTGAAAAGCCGCCTCGTGGCGAGATTTGGCCGGAGGACCTTGAACGCGCAACACCGAAAGTCGAGCGCGGCGACATCGTGCTGATCGACACCGGCTGGTGGGAGCGCGTCAACACCGACACGTATGAAGACCATCCCGTGCTAACACGAGAAGCCGCGCTGTGGTTCATCGAGCGAGGCGTAAAACTCGTCGGGGTCGATTCCAGTTCAACAGACCTGGCCGTACATTATCGGCCGCCGACATTCGATTATCCGGTTCACCGCACCTTGCTAAGCCACGGTGTCTTGATTGCCGAGCACATGACCAACCTTACCGTGTTGGCGGGCCAGCGCGTCGAAATCATGTTTCTCGGCATCAATCTTGTTGGCTCGGACGGCGCACCTGCGCGGGTGGTCGCAAGGCGGTTCGTACCGCAAAAGTAGGGCGCTTAGCGCCTACTTGAGCATGCTCCATTCCTGCTTCGCGGTGAATATCTGATTGGCGCGGCCGCGAAGCCGGTCAAGGATATTGTAGAGTTGTTCTCGCTCGTCGGGATTCAAGACGATCAAGAACTCGCGTTCCATAGCCCCTATCATCTGCTCGATCTGATTGTTGATGCGCCGCCCCTTGGCAGTGAGTGAAATGATTACGCGCCGGCGGTCGGCTTTATCCTGCTGGCGAGTTACCACGCCCTGTTCCAGCAAGCTATCGACGATCCGCGTAACCTTATCCATTTCCAATGTCGTATGGCCGGCAATCTGCGATGCGGTGAGCGGTCCATATCGGCCGAGCAAGGTGATAACTTTCCAGCCGTGGACCGGGCGGCCGAATTTCTGAACATAAGCGGCCGCTACGGAGCGGTTGATTTGAGTGGCCAAGAGCGAAAATTGGTAGAAGGACCTCTCCTCCAGATCGAGCCTGATCTTGCCCTTCCCGCTGCTTTTTGCAGTGCTAGCCATTAGCCATCCCAACTCCAGTCAGGCTAAATCGCTACGCGAGCCATGGTCGCATTGCAAGTGTTCTGCGTAGCGGGAAGGAACTAGTTGTCACTAGGTAAAGTGAATCAACCACTTTCCCCACGTTAGCCAGAGCCTGCAAAATTCTCGATACATTGAAATATCTACTAATCGATACAGGATGTTTGTCCGACAGCGAATCGCCTGATGGCCTCGCGGAAAATCGCCGGCCGTCAGGGCCAGCCGCCAGGCCACATTTGAAAGCTCAATGTCGCGCAGTGGCTTATCGATTGGACAGCGCTTCACCGTCCGGCCACTCAGGATAAATGCCCAATTGGTCGAGGGCTCCTGGGCACCCAGCGCGAGTCCATGATCCCGAACTCTCACCGCGACAGAATCCATGAAAAGTAAGGAAACACCGGGTCTCAAGCTGCACTTTGTATTTCTGATTGAACTTTTAGCGATGCCCGTGCGTTTCCAACTCCGTTCAGCGCGAATTGATCGCGGCAGCGAATTCCCGAAGGCAAGCAGAAAGACGACAACCGCGACTTTGACCTCGGGCAAGCCACCGAAACCGGCGAAACGAGGCTAGATCCCAAAGGACTACAAGCGGATGCAACGGCCGAAAGGCAAACAACAGATTACCAGCCGAGGCTCGCGCAGCAAGAGCGAAGAGGAGATTGAGCACGTCGAGGAACGCTCCAGTCCTCCGACTCCCGTCATCTACGAGGTCATTCGCAGGCTGGGCGAAGAAGAGATGGCGCGGCCTGTTGCTTCGCTCTGGTGGTCGGGGTTTGCAGCTGGACTTTCCATCAGCTTTTCCCTTCTCGCAGAGGCAATCCTACACACGCATTTGCCCGATGCACCATGGCGGCCACTGGTCAGCAGCTTCGGCTATTCGGTCGGCTTCCTCATGGTGATGCTTTCCCGCCAGCAGTTGTTTACGGAGAGCACAATTACTGCAGTGCTGCCGGTCATGGCCGATTTTAGGCTCGCTAATATTGTGCGCATGGGATTGCTGTGGGGCATCGTGCTGTTGGCCAATCTGGTCGGCACCTTTTGCGCAGCCGTCTTTTGCAGTTTCACGCCGGTGCTGACACCGGAGTTGAAACAGGGGATGATCGAGATCAGTCGCCAACTCCTCGGACTGGGTTGGGTTGACATGTTTTTCAGAAGTATTTCCGCAGGCTTTCTTATGGCCGCGACGGTATGGCTCCTGCCAGGCGCCAACGCTGCCCAATTCCACGTAATCACCCTGATGACCTACCTGATCGCAGTCGGCGGCTTCATGCACATCGTGGCCGGGAGCATGGAAGCCTTCATGCTGTTGATCGGAGGACAGGCTGGCGTCGTTTCCATGATCCTTGATTTCGGAATCCCGGTGCTTTTTGGCAACATTGTCGGCGGGACCGCACTTTTTGCCATGCTGTCCTACGCTCAGGTTATGCGAGAAATCTAATGGGCACCGCCCTCCGGCAAGGCGGTACAGAGAATTCGCAATTAGGTCACATCGCCACGAATTGAGAAGCGCTCTGCTCGCCAAACGCCGCTTTCCAGGATGCTCCTGATTTCCGCAACAGCATCCGAAACGTCGCGGTATCTCGTATAAAGCGGAGTGAACCCAAAGCGCATAAGATTCGGTGGTCGAAAGTCCCCGATAATACGCCGTTCAATGAGAGCGCGCATGACCGGATATCCGTGACCGCACGTTACAGAAACATGACTTCCACGCCAACGACGATCGTGTGGCGTAATGATCTTCAGTCCGAATCGCCCACATTCTGATTCGATCAGTTCGATGAAAAGATCGGTCAGGCGCAGCGACTTGGCGCGGACTTCATGCATGTCGACGCCATTCCACACGCGCAAGCTGGCCGACAAAGCCGCAAGACTCAAAATTTGCGGGGTGCCGCAGACAAAACGTCGCGCCGCGTCGGCCGGTTCATACTCGAGCGAGAAGTCAAATGGATTGCGATGTCCCATCCAACCGCTGAGCGGTTGTTGTGCCTGCTTCAGGAGACGCCCGGGAGCGTACACGAAAGCGGGAGCACCCGGCCCACCGTTAAGATATTTGTAGGTACAGCCAACGGCGAAATCCACGTTCGACGATGTCATGTCGAGCGGCACTGCGCCGACCGAGTGCGAGAGATCCCATATGGTCAGCGCGCCTTTGGCATGCGCGGCGGCCGTTATTGCCGTCAGATCATGCATTTGCGCGGTTCTATAATTGACGTGTGTCAGCAAAACAGCCGCAACGCGTTCATCGATCAGAGATTCTACCGGGCGGTCGTCCTCGGCGTAGTTGATCTCGTAGTTCCCGATGAGTTTCGTGAGCCCTTGAATGATGTAGTTGTCGGTTGGAAAATTGTCCTTCTCCGCCACGATAACCCTGCGGTTCGGACGCAGCGACAAAGCGGCCGCGAGACATTTGAAAAGATTGACCGACGTCGAATCACCAACCGCAACCTCCCCGGACCTGGCGCCGACGAGCGGCGCGATCTGATCGCCAACCAGCATCGGCAAGTAGAACCATCCCGCGTTCCAGCTATCGATCAGCGTTCGCCCCCATTCCTGCTCGACAACATGGGCGATGCTCTGTGCCACGCCTTTCGGGAGAGCGCCAAGCGAATTTCCGTCAAGATAGATGGTGCCGTCCGGCAGGTCGAACAGATCGCGCCTGGACGCAAGTGGATCTGCAGCGTCAAGCGCCGCTATTTCCCGATCATCAATCACCACAATCCTCACACAAAATCAGTTTGCGCCCATGCGCCCGTAGCCTTGACGACCGAGCGAAGTGCAGATTGCAGCATCTCCGTGCCCGACACCCCGGTGACGGGTTGCCGCTTGATCGATTGGTGATAGGAGCCATCGCTCCCCCATGCCTCGACTTCCGCAACCGCCTCGTTCAGCGAGGGATCCGCAATGAGGCGGGCACGGCAGCGATCCAGTCCGACCGTCGCAAGCGCGCAGGTCACCATCGTGTTCACATTGCGCGGGTACTGCAATGCAATGCCGCGCACCGGCCCATCGTACACCACGGTCTGCGTTGCAATGCCGCCGACATCGAACGAGGATTCCGAGAAGTCGATATTGCGCGGGTGTTTGCGAAACGTGATGGTGACGTCTTTCCACATGTGTCGCCAGCCCGCCAGACTGTCGACACCGATAAGAGCACCTTGCGGGATGAAAATGCGGTGCCCGCTCCCCTTGGCAACAGCATTGAGCGTCTTCACAAA
>Ga0164243_10003314_pt1 | contig 25870 bp, 20 predicted proteins | sample OricompcompostOP_FD_108781 | JGI IMG/M metagenome (GOLD analysis project Ga0164243, IMG submission 108781) | Organic Plus compost microbial communities from Emeryville, California, USA - Original compost - Organic plus compost (OP) | ecosystem: Engineered > Solid waste > Mixed feedstock >...
GGAGGAACATGCCCGACGAGTAGTGCTTGACCTCGGTGTCGATGAACTGCTCGATCTCGCTGAACGCGACGATGTCGTCGAACCGCTCCTCGATCTCCTTCTTCGTCATGCCGAGGATCGCGGAGTTGAGGTAGATGTTCTCACGCCCGGAGAGGTCGGGGTGAAAGCCTGCACCGACCTCGATGAGGCCCGCGACGCGGCCGCGCGTGAGCACCTGTCCGCGGTCGGGTCGCAGGACCCCCGAGATCATCTTGAGGGTTGTGGACTTGCCTGAGCCGTTGAAGCCGAGCAGGGCGACGGCCTCACCCTCGCCGATCTCGAACGAGACGCCGTCGAGCGCGTGGAACTCGGTGGTGAGGGGGCGGCGACGCACCGCCGCGAGCACCGTCTCCTTGATGGAGTGCGTGTGGCGGAGCTTGAAGTCCTTGTGCACATCGCGCACGGCGACGCGAGGAGCGGCCGACGTGTCAGAGATCCTGGGCAAAACGACCCTCCAGACGACGGAACACGGCCTGTCCGATGACCAGGAGCACGAGCGACGTGGTGACCGCAATACCAGCGAACAGCCACATGTCCGGGATGAGGAACGCGTCCTGTGGGTCCAGCGGGAACCAGATCCCGTAGTGGAACAGCTCGACGCTGATCGTGATCGGGTTCAGCCGGTACACGGTGAACAGCCACTCGGGGACGGCCTGAGCGACCATCTCCCACTGGTACATGACGGGCGAGGCCCACACTGCGCACATCACGATGATCTCGACGAAGCTCTGCGCGTCGCGGAACGTGACGTTGATCGCGCCGAAGAACAGGCCGAGACCGGTCGCCAGCATCGCCACGATGAGCAGGCCGAGGAGGATGGCGCCGATCTGCAGCGCCGACGGCGCCCAGCCGAAGAACAGCGCGATGACGACGACGACCACGATCTGCGGGAGCGTGTTGACCGCCGCGATCATCATGCTGGCAACCGGGAACATCTCGCGCGGGAGGTAGATCTTCTTGATCAGCGCGGCGTTGTCGACGAGCGAGCGCGTGCCGTTAGAGAAGGCCTCGTTGAAGAACGTCACGACGGTGATGCCCGCGAGCAGATAGATCGGGAAGTAGTCGACGCGGCCGTTCATGCCGAGGAACACGCCGATGGCGACATAGAAGACCGCGAACTGGACGAGCGGCTTGACATACGACCACATCCAGCCCAGCACCGATCCGCGGTAGCGGATCTGGACCTCCTTGCGGACGATCAGCGAGAGCAGGTAGCGCCGGCGGAACACATCCAGCAGACCGATGCTGCGACCGGGCTCATCGAGACTCGAGAGCTCAGACGACACGCGGGACATTCCCCTCCTCGGGGCTCAGGGACATCGGCCCGGGACGGGCCGCTATATCCTACTGCGCGGCCGGCTCCCGGGTTGCTGTGAGGCGCCGCTGGTAGGCTCGGCGGGTTCCCCCGCGCCGCACGCACCGCGTGATCCGCGCCGCGACGGACTGAGAGACGAGAGACCGCCAGACAGTGACACTTGATCGAGTGCTCGGCCAGCCAGCCCTCTTCCAGCTGACGCAGTCGGACGAGCTCCCCGAGGACCTCAGCCTCCGGGAGCGGCGCCTCCTCGTGGGTGCCCTGAACTTCCACGCCCTGATGGCCCCGGGGCGTGAGCTCACGATCCACGAGTACGGTGGCGGATGGGATGCGCTGCCACGCACGACGGACGACAGCACGTTCACGGGGCTGTCCCGCTCGTTCCGGTCGCGCGAGTACACGCTGCGCATGCGCAGCCTCGTGGCGCCGGAGGCGCGCGAGCAGATCCCCGCCGAGGGCGTCGCGCAGGCGCTCATATCGCGCCCGACGCGCCACATCCATGTGTCGCGCGACGACGTGCTCGAATTCGATCCGCCGCGCGACATCTCGCCGAGCACCGTGCGGCGGGTGCTTCGCGGCATCCGCGCGCGCGCTCCTCTTCTCTACGACGAGATGCGCGACGTGGAGCTGCTGCGGCACCGGCCGGCGCTCGTGCGTCCGGCCGCGCGGCGGGACTTCGAGGCCGAGTTCCGGCCCGACGGCCGGCACGGCGACTCGCAGATCCTCCCCGTGGAGCGTCCGGCTGACGCGCCGCCGGCGGTGATTCTCGGGCTTCACTGGTTCGAGCTGGGCGGCGCCGAGCGGTGGGCGTTCGAGACGGTGCGTCTCGTACGCGAGGCGGGGCTCCTGCCCATCGTCCTGACCAACCGCGACTCCCACCAGCCGTGGATCCAGCGTCCCGAGCTCGACGACGCGCTCATCATCCCGTTCTCGGAGGCCACGGCGAAGTCGCAGACCGCCGGCGTCGAGGAGCTTCTGCGCGGCCTGCTGCGGACATTCGACCTGCGCGGGGTCGTCGTGCACCACAACCAGTGGCTCTATGACCGGCTGCACTGGATCGCCCGGTCGCGCCCCGGCATCCCGATCGTCGACTCGACGCACATCGTGGAGTACCGCGGAGGCGGGTACCCGCTCAGCAGCGTGCGCGTGAGCGAGGTCGTGACGCGCCACCACGTCATCTCACCCGCCCTCGAGCGCTGGATGGTCGACACGCAGCGCGTCGAGCCCGCGCGAGTCGTCATGGCGCCCCTCATCGGCCTCACGGTGGGGAAGAAGGAGGCGGCGTTCCGTGATCGCGAACCGGCCGAGCCGTTCACCGTCGCCTACATCGGTCGCATGGCCCGCCAAAAGGCGCCTGAGGTGTTCGTCGCGATGGCGCACCGACTGCGCCGGCAAGGACACCGGGGCCTGCGCTTCATCATGCACGGTGACGGCGAGATGGCCGGCTGGGTGGACGACCTGATCCGCACCTACGGGCTCGCCGACGTCGTGCGTCGCGACTCCTCCGTGCCGGTCGCCGACACGCTCGATGAGGCCCATCTGCTGGTGGTCACCTCGCACAACGAGGGCCTGACGCTGACCACGTTCGAGGCGCTCGCCCACGGGGTCCCCGTCGTGTCCACGGATGTGGGCGCGCAGTCCGACATCGTCCCCCCGTCCGCTCTGATTCCGCGCAACGTGCATCTCGCCGTTCGCGAGGGAGCCCGCCGCGTCGCCGCCCTGGCGGGGGACGAGGCTGGACGGCGGAAGCTGTGGGAGACCGAGTACGCCGCCGAGCGGCGGCTCAGAGCACACGAGCCGGCGAGTGACTGGTTCGCGAAGGAGATCAGCACGTGGTGACAGTCGCAGCGGTCGTGGTGACCTTCAACCGACTCGAGAAGCTGAAGACCGTGATCGCTTCGATCGAGGCGCAGACGACTCCGGTCGCACAGCTCATCGTCGTGGACAACGCGTCCACCGACGGCACCGGGGCCTGGCTCGCCTCGCTCGAGACGTCGGTGCCGCTCGAAGTCGTGTCGATGTCCGTCAACAGCGGAGGTGCGGGCGGCTTCGCCGAGGGGATGCTGCGCGGCTACCAGTCCGGGGCGGACCACGTCTGGATCATGGACGACGACTGCTATCCGCAGCCGGGTGCGCTCGAGGCCCTCGTGTCGGGCTTCGACGCCGCGGTGGCCGAGCTCGGCCCTGACGTGCCGTTCGCCTGCTCGGTCGTGGAGTTCACCGACGGGAACATCTGCGAGATGAACAACCCCGTCCCGACGTGGGACTGGGGGCGCCTGCTGGTGAAAGGCCAGCGCAACGTCATGGTGACGGCGTGCTCGTTCGTCTCGGTGCTCGTCCCGCGCTGGGCGATCGCCCGCTACGGACTGCCGTACCGCGACTACTTCATCTGGTTCGACGACCGCGAGTACACGCTGCGCCTCACCCGCGTGTGCCCGGGCGTGCAGGTGCTCGACAGCGTCGTCATCCACGACATGGGCGACAACAGGGGTGTGAACTTCGCGATGGTCGACGCCAAGAGCCTGTGGAAGTTCGCGTACGGCGTGCGCAATGAGGCGTCCTACCAGCTCCACCACCGCGGCCTGCTGTACTACCTCGAGTTCGGCGCCCGTCTGTTCGTGAGCCTGCACCGTGGCCGCGTGCCGCTGCGCCTGCGGTCGCGCCTGCTCGGCCGCTGGCTCGCCGGCATCGGATTCGATCCTAGGATCGAGTACCCCGAGCAGGTCGCCCGATGACGTCGACCGTGCGCGGCCCTGAGCGCAAGGCGGGGTCGCGTTGACCTGGCTCGCCTTCCTGCCGACACTCGCGGTCGGGGTCCTGATCCTCTTCGTCCCCGGCCTGGTGGTGGCCGCGCTGCTGCGCATGCGGGGACTGCGGCTGTGGGCCGCCGCGCCCGCCCTCTCGGTGTCGCTCATCGCCGTGGCGGCAGTCGGCGCGCCGCTCGTGGGCGTCCCATGGAGCATCGTCCCCGTCCTGGCGCTCACGGTCGTCGCCGCCGTGGCCGCGTACGCGTGGGCTCGCTGGGCCGGCGCTCCGGTCACCGTTCCGCGCCTGCCCGCACCCCGCCGCTGGATCACCGTGATGGCGGTGGCGGTGCCGGCGGTGCTGATCTCATTCGTTCTCGTGCGCAGCATCGGCGCGCCCGAGTACTTCGCCCAGCGCTACGACAACTTCTTCCACCTGAACGCAGTCCGCTACGTCCTCGACACCGGCAACGCCTCCGCGCTGTGGGTGGGCACGATGACGTCGGAGGGCGGGCTGCCGTTCTACCCGTCCGCGTGGCACGCGGTGGTCTCCCTCATCGTCATGATGAGCGGCGCCTCGGTCGCAGCCGCCACGAATGCCGCGATCTTCGTGGTCGGGGCGCTCGTCTGGCCGCTGGGCGCGGTGCTGCTGGCGCGCGCCGTCCTCGGATCGAACCGAGTGGCGGCAGTGGCTGCCGGCGTCGTCGCGGCGGCGCTCCCGGCGTTCCCGTACCTGCCGCTTCACTACGGGGTGCTGTACCCGCTGTTCATCGGCCTGGCCTGCCTTCCCGTCGCCCTGTCTGCGGCGATCCGCGCGCTGCGGCCCGGGCGCGTTGCCCGCCGCCAGGACGCCGTGCTCCTCCTGATCCTGGCCGTGCCGGGGGTCGCGATCGGGCACCCGGGCGCCCTGCTCGCGCTGCTCGCGCTCAGTCTCCCCGCTGTCGTCGCCCTCGTCGTCGACCGCGTGGCTCGCGCACGTGCGACCGCTCCGCGCGTGGCCTGGACAGCAGGGCTCGTCGCCTACCTCATCGTCGGGCTCGGCATCCTGCGAGTCATCCGCCCGCCGGCCGACCAGATCTACTGGCCGCCGATCGAGAGCCTTCCGCAGGCGATCGGCGAGGTCGTCGCCGCCGGGGTCTATCACTACCCGGTCGCGACGGTCGTCGCCGTTCTCATGGCGATCGGGGCGTACTCCGCGGTCCGCCGCCCGAACCGGGAGCGGTGGATCGCGCTCGGCATGGCCGTCGTCGGCGGCGTGCTCTATGCGGTGGTGGCCGGCGCGCCGTGGGAGTCGGTGCGGCTCTGGCTCACCGGACCCTGGTACAACAACGCCCCGCGCCTGGCGTCGATCTGGGCGGTCGCGATCATCCCGCTCGCCGCACTCGGGGCCGTCGCACTCGCCCGGTGGATCCTGCGTCGCTCCCGCACGCTGCGAAGGTGGGCGCTGCGTCGCCCGGTCGCGGTCATCGCCGTCTTCACCGTGCTTCTCGCGTTCCTCTCGCAGGGCGCGGCGGTGCGCCAGGCCGCGGCCGACATCGAGTACACCCACAAGCTGCGCGCAGACGGGCCGATCCTCACCCCCGACGAGTACGCGCTCATCCAGCGCCTCCCCGACCTCGTGCCCGAGGACGCCGTGATCGCCGGTGACCCCTACACGGGTGCGTCCTTCGCCTACGGGCTGAGCGGGCGCCGCGTGCTCGCCCCGCATCTGCTCATGGACGTCACCTCCGACGCCGCGGTGCTCGACACATCCTTCGGCCAGGACGGGGATTCCCCGCGTGTGTGCCGGGCGCTGGAGGCGACCGGGGTGCGCTACATCCTCGACTTCAGTGCGGACGGGGACTTCATGGACAATGACGCCGATTACTCGGGCCTCGAGGACCTCGACGACTCGCCGTACGTCGAGCTCGTCGCCGAGGAGGGCGATGCCCGCCTCTACCGGATCACCTCCTGCGGACTGGGCTCATGACCACACATCACGACATCATCGTTCCGTTCTGGGGAGAGCCCGAGCTGCTCTACGCCACCGTCGACTCGGTGCTCGCCCAGCGCGACCCGGACTGGCGGCTCACCGTCATCGACGACTGCTACCCGGATCCGTCCGTCGCCGAGCACTTCGCGCGGGTCGAAGACCCCCGCGTCACGTACGTCCGCAACGAGGTGAACCTCGGCATCACCGAGAACTACCGAGAGGCCATCCGGCGGGCGACATCGGAGTACGTCACGATCCTCGGATGCGACGACCTGCTGCATCCGGGTTACCTCGAGGTCATCCGCCGGGCGATCGGGGCGGTTCCGTTCGCCGACGTCATCCAGCCCGGCGTCGACGTCATCGACGAGAACGGCCGCGTCGTGCGTCCGCTCGTCGATCGTGTGAAGCAGGGACTCCTCGCGCCGAAGGGGAAGGGCGTCGCGGTGCTGACCGGCGAGCGGATGGCGACGAGCCTCATCCGCGGCGACTGGCTGTACTGGCCGTCGCTCACGTTCCGGACCGAGACGATGCGGCGCATCGACTTCCGCGACGGCCTGCCCATCATCCAGGACCTCGCGCTGCTGATGGACATCGCCTTCGACGGCGGCACGCTCGCGTACGCGCCGGAAAAGGCGTTCTCCTATCGCCGGCACAGCGGCAGCGCGTCCCAGAAGACGCTGCTCGACGGGCGCCGGTTCCGCGACGAGCGCGCCTACTATGCGACGGCCCGCCGTCTGGCGGAGGAGAAGGGGTGGGGCGCCACCGCGCGCACCGCGCGCGTCCGGCTCATGTCGCGTCTGCACGGGATCGCCGAGCTTCCCGGCGTCCTGCGGCGCGGAACACCCGCAGGGATACAATCGACACTCGCGCATATCTTCGCGTTCTGACCCGCGCGTCGTCGCGACCGCACTCCAGGAGACCCCGCATGTCCGAACATGTGCTCATCACCGGCGGCGCCGGATTCATCGGATCCCGGCTCGCTCGGCGCTTCGTCGACGCCGGTCACACTGTCACCGTCCTCGACGCGCTGATCCCGCAGGTGCACGGCGACGACCCCGCCTCGACGTCGGCGCTGCTGCGGTCACTCGACGGCATCGCCGAGGTGCAGCAGGGCACGGTCACCTCCAGCGAAGATCTGCGCCGCGCGCTCACGGGCGCGTCGATCGTGGTGCACCTGGCCGCCGAGACCGGCACCGGTCAGTCGATGTACGAGATCGACCGGTACGTCGAGACCAACGTCGGCGGCACGTCGAAGCTGCTCGACATCCTCACCAACGAGGAGCACGCCGTCCGCCGCCTCGTGATCGCCTCGTCGCGATCGATCTACGGCGAGGGCGCCTACCGCACCGAGGACGGCCGCATCGTCTATCCGTCGCACCGCGCGGATGCCGACATGGCGGCCGGGGACTTCGACGTGCACATGGCCGGGGAGGGGCCGCTCACCGTCGTCCCCACCGACGAGTCCGCCAAGCTGCACCCGTCGAGCGTCTACGGCATCACGAAGCAGATGCAGGAGTCGCTGATCATGACCGTCGCGCCGACCATCGGCGTCGAGCCGGTGTCGCTGCGGTATCAGAACGTGTACGGTCCCGGGCAGTCGCTGAAGAACCCGTACACCGGCATCCTGTCGATCTTCTCGACGCTCATCCGCCAGGGCAAGCCGATCAACATCTTCGAGGACGGACTCGAGAGCCGCGACTTCGTCTACATCGACGACGTCGTCGAGGCCACCTTCCGGGCGTCGACTCTGCCCGAGGCTGCCGGCGGCGTGTTCAACGTCGGCTCCGGCGTCGCCACCACCGTGAACGAGGTCGTGGAGGCCCTGTTCGAGGCGTTCGGCGCACGCGTGCCGGCCACCGTGACCGGCAACTACCGCCTCGGCGACATCCGGCACAACATCGCTGACACCACGCGCCTGCGCGAGATCCTCGGCTTCCAGCCCGCGGTCGCGTTCCGCGAAGGCGTGGCGCGGTTCGCCGAGTGGGTGCTCACCGAGCCCGTCGAGGGGGACTCGTATCAGCGCTCCCTCGACGAGATGGCAGCGAGAAGACTCCTGAAGTGAGCGCTCGCGAGGTCTTCGCCGGCGCCCCCTACCCGTATCGCGCCAACAGCCTCAACCTCTTCCGGCTCATCCTGGCGGCGACGGTGCTCTTCGCGCACGCGTTCTACATCTCCGGCGCGGGGGAGGGGCCCCACATCCAGGGGGAGAACCTCGGCGGCTGGGCGGTCGCGGGATTCTTCGTGCTGTCGGGATTCCTCATCACCCGCAGCCGGCTGCGCACCGGACCGGGCGACTACCTGCTGCACCGCATCGCACGCATCTTCCCCGCCTTCCTCGTGTGCCTCGTCGTCATCGCGTTCGTCTTCGCCCCGATCGCCGCCCTCATCGAGCACGGCACCCTGGCAGGATTCCTCAGCACGCCGATCACCCCGCTCGAATACATCTGGGGCAACATCACCCTGTACATCGAGCACTACACGATCGGCACCACCCTCTCGTCGGTGCCCTACCCCGGCGCCTGGAACGGGTCGCTGTGGACGCTGTTCTACGAGTTCGTCTGCTACATCCTGGTGTGGGTCCTCGGCGGCATCGCGGCATTCCGGCGCGGGCCGTGGGGCGCGGCGATCGCGTACCTGATCAGCCTCGCCGTATGGATAGGGATCGGCTTCGCCGAGCGCTGGGGCCTGGACTCGAGCTTCATGCTGCTGGCCAAGCTGGCCCCCTTCTTCCTCGGCGGCGCGTTCGTCTTCTTCATCGTCGAGCGCGCAGGCGTCAACCGCTGGGTGGGCATCGCCTCGCTGGTCGTCGCCGCCGCACTCATCGCCGCAGTGCCGCACTGGGGCGGCCAGGCCTCGGCGCCGTTCCTCGCCTACGCTCTGCTGTGGCTGTCCTCTGTCGTCCCGCAGCCGCGCTGGATCGCGAAGAACGACGTCAGCTACGGCTTCTACATCTACGCCTGGCCCGTGCAGCAGCTCACCGTCCTGGTCGGGGGCGCCGCCTTCGGCCTCCCGCTGTACATCGCCATCACCGTCGTCGTCACGTTCACCCTGGCGTGGCTGAGCTGGATCGGAATCGAGCGCAGGGCGATGCTCTGGGCGCGTCCGTCCGGCGGCCGCCTGCGACCGCCCGAGGCGGCTGTCCCGGGCGACATCCAGCGCGCCTGATCCCCGAACCAGACTGGAGCACCTCCGATGCCACGCGTCCTCGTCGACCTGCTGTCCTATTCCGGGACCAAGGGCGGAATGGAGACGTACACGCGCGAGCTGTACCGCGCGCTCGGCTCCCTGGACGACGCATACGAGTACGTCGGCTACATCAGCCGCGAGGGCGCGCGTCTGGACACCAGCTGGTTCCCGGGCCGTCTGATCGAGTCGGGCATCAGCGGCGAGAACCGCTTCCACTGGGCGTGGGGCGAGCTGACCCAGGTGGCGCGCGCGGCGCGCAGGGAAGGCGCCGACCTCATCCATGCACCGGCGACGCTCGGCCCGCGCCGCAGCGCGATGCCGACCGTCGTCACGATGCACGACATGCTCTACTGGAGCCACCCGGAATACATGTCGACGCCGCTGTACACCGCGCCCGTCAAGTGGATGGAGAAGGCCGCCGCGGCCAACGCCGCTCGCATCGTGACGATCAGTCCGACCTCCGCCGATGAGATCGTGAAGTACCTGGGCTTCCCGCGCGATCGGCTCGACGTGATCCCGCTCGCCGGCACCGCGCCGCTCGCCGTCGACCGCACGCGCGCCGGCTCCGACGGCCCGTTCATCCTCGCGACCGGCAACCGGCGCCCGCACAAGAACTGGGGTGCGCTCATCCGCGCCCTCGCGCACATCCCCGACGACCGGCGCCCGGTGGTCGTCATCACCGGCGGGCGGGGGGGAGACCCCCTGCAGGAGGTCGTCGACGAGACCGGCATGCAGGCATGGGTGCGGCTGCGGGGCTGGGTCGACGACGACGAGATGCGCGACCTCTACTCCACGGCCACCGCCCTGGCGATCCCCTCGCTGGCCGAGGGGTTCTCGCTGCCGACGCTGGAGGCGATGGGGGCGGGGATTCCGGTGCTCCTGAGCGACATCGACGTGCACCGCTTCGTCGGCGGCGAGGCCGCGCTGTACTTCGACCCGCGGGACGACCGCGATGTCGCGCGCGCGATCGAGGCGGTGACGACGGATGCCGCACTGTGCGACCGGATGGCAGCCGACGGCCGCTCCCGCGCCGCCGAGTTCACGTGGGACCGCACTGCGCGCGAGACCCGCGCCGTCTTCGACCGCGTGCTCGGGATCAGCCGCTGACGCGCGCCTGCCGTCCGGCCGACCAGCCGACGGCATGCACGACGACGCCCACGAGCGGCCCCACCACGAGCGCGGCGAGCACATCGGGCAGCGTCGCCGGCCGCAGCAGCAGATACGCGATCGTCGCCACGGAGGCGGCGGCCCACCCCGCGAGGTAGAGCGAGTGGCGACCCGCGGCGAGCACAGCGGGTCCCGTGATGCACAGCAGGCCCGTCAGGCCCGCACCGGCGACGATCGCCGCGTACGCGTAGGCGGGCAGCTCGTACCGGTCCGCGTACAGCAGCGAGATCACCCCGGGACCGACGAACATCGCCGCCGCGGCGAGGACGGCGGTGACGGTGACGAGCCCGCCACCCCACAGCAGAACTCGCCGGCCCGTGCCGCGGCCGGCGTCGCGGAAGGTCACGACGAGGTAGCTCTGCAGCGCGAGCAGCGGGATCACCAGCGGGGCGCGGGTGAGGGTCAGCACGAGGATGAGCGACGCGAGCACGGATGAGGGGAGGGCGCTCGAGGTCAGGCCCAGCAGGAAGGGCAGTCCGGAGATGAGCAGGCCCGACGCGACGGAGGCCGCCACCGTCCGCGCGCTGTTCCGTGCGAGACCGGCGAACCGGGTGTCGAGGGCGAGTCTGCGTCGCACACCGGCTCCGGTGAGCGCCCACATCGCGACCACCGCGACGAGGAAGGGGAGGGCGACGGCCCAGCCCAGTCCGACCACGCCGGCGCCGGCCACGAGCGCCAGGACGATCGCGATGAGTCGCAGCGCCGAGTCCGCGACCGTCATGCCCGCGACTCCGGGCCAGTTGCGCACGCCGTACAGCGCGCCGCTGAGGCCGGCCACGAGCGTGTAGCCGACGGCTGCCACCGCCAGCGCGACCACGAGCGCGGCGGCGTCGGTGACGAAGACGCGTGCCGCCCACAGCGGGCCGGTCGCGACGATCACGCCGGCCCCGATGCCCGCACACGTGAGCGTGAACCCGGCGAGGAGCCGCCAGCCGGACGCATCCGGCTGCGACGTCGAGGCGCGTGTGATCTCCTGCTGGATGCCGGACAGCGCGGTCGCAGCCAGATACACGGCCGACCAGAAGATGCTGAAGGCGAGGTAGTCGGCCGAAGAGGTGAAGGCGGGGACGAGCGCCTGGATCACGTAGCCGATGCCGCCCGCGACGACAGTCGCGCCGAGGACGAACGCGAGGCCTCCGCGCGCCGTCTGCTCGTCAGCGCCGGTCATCGCCCTCCGTCGGCGGCGCGGACTCCGCCGCGTCCACGCGCGCGGTCAGCGCCTCCAGCTGCGCGCGCAGGATGGCGACCTCCTCGGCGTTGCGGCGGTTCTCACCCTCGGCCTGCGACAGCTCCCAGGACAGGTGCAGCGAGACGCCGAGGAGGAGTGTGATCGCCATCGCGAACAGGAGGTTGACCGGCAGCTGCACGCCCAGTGCAGAGGTGAGCCACAGCAGCAGCTGCGGGAAGACGCCCAGTACGAGCACCGCCAGGCCGACGATGAGCCACAGCACCGCGTACTTCTCGCGCAGACGCCGCGTCAGCAGCATCCACAGGACGATCAGGATGATGACGACGGCGAAGGCGATCCCGAAGAAGACGATCATGCGGGGGCCTCCGTCGCGCGGCGGGGTCGGCGCATGATGGCCAGGCCCAGCGCGAACACCGATCTCAGCAGATAGATGGTCGATCCGATCGGTCCCTGGCTGGGGCGGCCGAACTGGCGCGGCCGCATCGCGACGGGGACCTGCGTGACCACGAGGCCGGCGTGACAGGCCGCGACGAGGGAGTCGAGGGTGTCGCCGAGGTACTCGGCGGGGTAGTAGTGGACGTACTGGGCGATCGCCCGCGGTCCTGCGGCGCGGAAACCGCTGGTGACGTCGGTGAGCTTCGTCTTGGCGACGCGGGAGACGACCGCCGCGAGGAAGCGCATCGCCCATTTGCGGGGGCCCTTGACCTGGTAGTCGCCGACGTCGCTGAATCGCGCGCCGATCGAGATGTCGGCGCGCTGGAGACCTTCGAGCACCCGCTCGATGTCCTGCGGATTGTGCTGGCCGTCGGCGTCCACCTGGATCGCGCGTCGGTAGCCCATGCGCTGCGCGTACGTGAACCCGGTGCGCATCGCGCCGCCGACGCCGAGGTTGAACGGCAGGCTCAGCACCGTGGCGCCCGCGTCGCGCGCCGTGTCCGCGGTGCCGTCGGTGGAGCCGTCATCGATCACGGCGACGTCGTAGTCGCGCCCGGTCGCCAGGATCTCCTTGACGGTCGTGCCGACGTTGCGCTCCTCGTTCCATGCCGGGACGATGACGAGGACGCGGTCGGCAGCACGAGACATGGTGTGAAAAGCGTAGCAACGCGGGCTGAGTGCCGACGACTCAGCGGACCTCGTAGCGGCCCGTCGAGTACAGCACCAGCGTGCCGCCCTGGAAGCGCTGCGACCATGTGCCGTTGCCGGTGACCTCGTTGCCGAGCGGCCAGCCGAGCGGGCCGGTCTCGCCGCCGCGGCGGAAGTACTCGGCCCCGAGCGCGCCGCGCGCGACGAACGCTCCGGTCGACGAGACCAGGATCGATCCGCCGGTGAAGTCCTGGCGGTGGCCGCCGGCAGTGTCGAACTCGTTGCCGCGGGGGAGGCCCAGCACGCCGCCGGGGCCGCCCAGCTTCTCGTAGTGCGTGCGGATGTAGCCGCGCGTCACGAACGTGCCGGTGGAGGTGCGGTAGATGACGCCGCTTTCGAAGCGCTGCGTCAGCGCCCCGCCAGTGCCGACGGCGGCCGGTGTCACGGCGAACCCGAGGACGGCCGCGCCGCCCGCCGCCTGGTAGGCGCTGAGGATGTCGCCGACGATCGCGGATGCCTGACCGGAGCGCGGCACGAAGACGATGCCCTTCTGGAACGTCTGGCTCCAGCCGGACGCCGACTCCGTCTCGTTCCCGGTCGGGTAGCCGAGCACCGCCGGACCGCCCGCGATGCGCGCGGTCCGCAGCGTCGTGCCGACGACCGCGCCCCCCGCGCTGCCGTCGGACGACGCGTAGATGTCGCCGCCCGCGAACGACTGGCGCCAGCCGCCGGGCTCGGCGGCCGCCGCCGCGGTCGGCCAGCCCAGACGGCTCGAGTTCGATCCCATGCCGGTGTAGACCTCGGCGACGACCTTCGGCAGCGCGACCGTCGCGAGCGGGCTGCAGATGATCTGCCCGCCCTCGAAGTCCTGCACGTACCCGTCGGCGACCCGACGCTCGGGGCCCGTGGCGGCGCCCAGGTAGCTGTCCGCGGCGCCCATCGCGCGATAGGTGCGGCCGATCGCGCCGCCCACGGTGAATGCGCCGGCGGTGCCGGAGGTGAGCGTCGTGCCCCCGCTGAAGTTCTGCGAGAACGAGGAGCCGGATCCGACCTGTGCCCCGGTGGGGTAGCCGAGCGCGGCCGTGCCGCCGTTCGCCGCCAGCGCGTCCGACAGACCCGTCACGGCGTGCGTGCCGGCCGATGTCGAGTACACGGTGCCGCCGGCGAACCGCTGCAGCTTCGCCGCGCCCTCCGTCTCCTGGTTGGCGCGCGGTGCGCCGAGTGCTCCCGTCGGGCCGCCGAGGCTCGCGTAGACGCGGTGGATCTCGCCGGTCACCTTGATCACACCCGAGCCCGTCTTCACGAGCACGCCGCCGGTGAGGGTCGTGACATCGCCGGCCGCGGTCTGCGCGGTGCCGGTGGGCCAGCCGAGGGCGGCGGGGCCTCCGGCGGCGAGGTAATCGGTGGTGCGCGTCTTGTCGAGGGCGACGGTCGCGGTCGGCCCCTGGAAGATGGTGCCTCCCGCGAAGTCCTGGCGCGAGCCGTCCGCGTAGCGGTAGGCGCGGCTGGAGGGCCAGCCGAGGAAGCCTCCGATGTTGCCGTTGCTCTCGTACACCTCATTGATGGGGGAGGCCACCGCGAACCCGGCGCCGTCCGACGGGCGCACGTAGATGCGGCCGCCCCGGAAGTCCTGGTACCAGCCGCCGGCGGCGCCGTAGACCTGGCCGGTGGGCCATCCGAGACCGCTCGCGGCCTCGCCGACGAGGCGGTATTCATCGCGTGTGCCGCCGATCGTCGCGAACACGCGGTTCGTGCCGTCCGACGCGAGATACAGGTCGGCGTTGGCGAAGCGCTGCGACCATCCCTGGCCGCTCCACGTGCGCATCGCGGCCGTGGGGGCGCCGATCCAGCCGGATGCGGCCCCCTGGGACTGCCAGTAGTCGTTCAGGACGCCGCTGACCGTGTACGAGGGCTGTCCGAACCAGTCGGTGAAGTAGTTGTAGAAGTTGCGGTTGCCGTAGCTCGAGCAGGCGTCGCCCTCGCCGTAGCCCGCGCGCAGCGCGGCCGCGTTCGGCTGATAGGGCGTGTAGTAGTACAGGTTCGCGGTGGCCTGGTTCTCGATGCGCACCGGCGAGGAGCCGCAGCCCTGGTTGGGGTTGTAGAGGACGTTCCACGTCCTGCCCGGCGCGTACCAGGTGAAGTACTGGCTGGTGCCCGGCGGGTTGGCGTAGCGCTTGAACTGCCAGGCCGCGCCGTACACCTGGTTGAAGAACCCGTGATAGCGGGTGTCGCACGCCGCGGTGTCGGGGCAGCCCTGGCCCATCGCGATCGTGTACCGCCACTCGCTCGGCCACGTGTGGGTGACCAGCCCCTGCTCCTTCTGCAGGGTCACGAGGATCACCTGCGGATTGATGCCGCACGCCTGTGCGACCTTGTAGATGATCCGGGCGGCGGTCTCGTTCTGCGCGCCCTGGTAGGCCCCGCACATCGCGTCCGCCGTCGTGGTGCGCGAGTTGTCCCGCTTGTCCTTCAGGCATGTGTAGCCCGCCTGGCAGGACGGGACCTTGGAGTTCAGGAAGGCCTGGATCTGCGACTCGGTCATCGTCGAGGAGTTGAAGAACACCGCGTCGCTGATGATGTTGCCGGGCTGGAACTGCGACAGATCCGCCGCGGCGGCGGGACTCTCCTGCAGCTGGGCGACGCCACCCACGAGTGCGGCCGCGGCGATCATGGCGACGGCGGAGCGCACGAGACGGCGGAATCGTCCAGACCTCTTCATGTGATCATTGTGACGGAAGTCACGCGGAGTGACCAGCGGTACCCCTGTCAATCGGCGGGGATCGCCCATTTCCGGTGTGTCACGATGGTTGGGTGAAGGGCATCATTCTGGCCGGTGGTTCGGGGACGCGTCTGCATCCGATCACGTTGGGGGTGTCGAAGCAGCTGATCCCGGTGTACGACAAGCCGATGGTGTATTACCCGCTGTCGACGCTGATGCTGGCGGGGATCGATGAGATCCTGGTGATCACGACGCCGCATGATGCGCCGTTCTTCGAGCGGCTGCTGGGCGACGGGTCGCAGTTCGGGGTGCGGCTGTCGTTCGCGGTGCAGCCGTCGCCGGATGGGCTGGCGCAGGCGTTCACGATCGGTGCGGATTTCATCGGCGATGACAAGGTCGCTCTCGTGCTGGGTGACAACCTGCTGTACGGGCCGGGGCTGGGCACGCAGCTGAAGCGGTATGCCGATGTCGACGGCGGTGCGGTGTTCGCGTACTGGGTGGCGGAGCCGTCCGCGTACGGTGTGGTGGAGTTCGACGCGGCGGGGACGGCGGTGTCGCTGGAGGAGAAGCCGGCGGCGCCGAAGAGCAACTACGCGGTCCCGGGGCTGTACTTCTACGATAACGACGTGATCGACATCGCCCGCAGCCTCGCCCCCAGTGCGCGCGGGGAGTACGAGATCACGGATGTGAACCGGGCGTATCTGGAGGCGGGGAAGCTGCAGGTGGAGGTGCTGCCGCGCGGCACGGCGTGGCTGGACACCGGCACGTTCGATCAGATGACCGATGCCGCGGAGTACGTCCGCACCATTCAGCGGCGCACCGGGATGAGCATCGGGGTGCCCGAGGAGGTGGCGTGGCGGCAGGGGTTCCTCAGCGATGAGGAGCTGCGGGAGCGCGCGCAGAAGCTGGTGAAGTCCGGGTACGGCACGTACCTGCTGGAGATCCTGGAGAGGGGCCGCTGATGCGCCTGCTCGTGACCGGCGGTGCCGGTTTCATCGGTTCGAACTTCGTCCACCACGTCATCGACCACACCGACCACCACGTCACGGTGCTGGACAAGCTGACCTACGCCGGCAACCTCGCCTCGCTGGACGGGCTGCCCGAGAACCGGTTCCGGTTCGTGAAGGGCGACATCGCCGACGCGGCGCTGGTGGATGAGCTGTTCCAGGGCGTGGATGCGGTGGTGCACTACGCCGCGGAGTCCCACAACGACAACTCCCTGCACGACCCGCGCCCGTTCCTGGACACCAACATCGTCGGCACCTACACGCTGCTGGAAGCCGCCCGCCGCCACGGCCGCCGGTTCCACCACATCTCCACCGACGAGGTCTACGGCGACCTGGAGCTGGACGACCCGGCCCGGTTCACCGAGACCACTCCGTACAACCCGTCCTCGCCGTATTCGTCGACGAAGGCCGGCAGCGATCTGCTGGTGCGGGCGTGGGTGCGCTCGTTCGGGGTGCGGGCCACCATCAGCAACTGCTCGAACAACTACGGCCCCTACCAGCACGTGGAGAAGTTCATCCCCCGGCAGATCACCAACGTCCTGCGCGGCATCCGTCCGAAGCTGTACGGCAAGGGCGAGAACGTGCGCGACTGGATCCACGCCGACGACCACTCCTCCGCCGTGCTGACCATTCTCGACAACGGCACGATCGGGGAGACGTACCTCATCGGCGCGGACGGGGAGAAGGACAACAAGACCGTCGTCGAGCTCATCCTCACCCTGATGGGCCAGCCCGCCGACGCGTACGACCACGTCACCGACCGGCCCGGCCACGACCTGCGCTACGCCATCGACTCCACCAAGCTGCGCACCGAGCTGGGCTGGGCGCCGCAGTACAGCGATTTCGAGGCGGGGCTGGCGGCCACCATCGACTGGTACCGCGCGCATGAGGACTGGTGGGCGCCGGCCAAGGACGGCGTCGAAGCCTTCTACGCCTCGAAGGGACAGTAGTGACCGAGTTCGGCAAGCAGCTGACCGCGATCGAGACCCCCATCCCCGGACTGGTCGTCTACGAGCTCCCCGTCCACGGCGATTCCCGCGGCTGGTTCAAGGAGAACTGGCAGCGCGAGAAGATGACCGCGCTCGGGCTGCCCGACTTCGCACCGGTGCAGAACAACATCTCGTTCAACGACGCCGTCGGCACCACCCGCGGCATCCACGCCGAACCCTGGGACAAGTGGGTGTCGGTCGCTACCGGTCGCGTCTTCGGCGCGTGGGTGGACCTGCGCGAAGGGCCCACCTTCGGCGCCGTGTACACGACAGAGCTGGACCCGTCGCGCGCGATCTTCGTGCCCCGCGGCGTCGGCAACTCGTACCAGACCCTCGAACCCGACACCGGGTACACCTACCTGGTGAACGACCACTGGTCGCCGAACGCGTCATACTCCTTCCTCAACCTCGCCGACGAGACCGTCGCGATCGAATGGCCCATCCCCCTTGCGGATGTGGAGATCTCGGCCAAGGACCTCGCCCACCCGCGCCTGGCCGACGTCACACCCATCCCGCCGCGCAAGATCCTCGTGGTGGGAGCATCCGGCCAGCTCGGAACCGCGCTGCGCGAGGAGTTCGCCGGCGCCGGACACGTCGAGTTCGCCACTCGCGCCGACCTCGACCTGACGGACCCGGACGTGGGCACGGCGCGCCGGTGGCGCGACTACGGCGCGATCATCAACGCCGCGGCATACACCGCCGTCGACCTCGCCGAGACCCCCGACGGCCGCCGGCACGCGTGGGCCGCGAACGTCACCGGTGTCGCGGCCCTGGCCCGCATCGCGACCGAGAACGGCCTCACCCTCGTGCACGTCTCCAGCGACTACGTGTTCGACGGCACCCTCGACCGCCCGTACCGCGAAGACGACCCGCTCTGCCCGCTCGGCGTCTACGGCCAGACCAAGGCCGCCGGCGACGCGATCGTCGCGACCGTGCCACGCCACTACATCCTCCGCACGTCGTGGGTCATCGGGGAAGGCCGCAACTTCGTCCGCACCATGGCCTCACTCGCCGACCGCGGCATCGACCCCACAGTCGTCGACGACCAGATCGGGCGCCTCACCTTCACCGCGGACATCGCCCGCGGCATCCGCCACCTGCTCGACATCACCGCCCCGCACGGGGTCTACAACCTGACCTCGACCGGCGACCCGAAGTCGTGGGCAGACATCGCCCGCGCGGTGTTCGAGATCACCGGGCACGACCCCGCCCGGGTGACCGGCGTCAGCACCGAGGAATACTTCGCCTCCGCCACCGGCCCCATCGCCCCACGCCCCCGCAACAGCGTCCTCGACCTCTCCCGGATCCAGGGCGCGGACTTCTCGCCGTCGGACGCCGACGCGTCGCTGCGCGACTACCTGACCGCCGCCGGAATCTGACGCTGCCGCACGCCTGTGGAGAGAGAGGGACTCTCCAGGTCGGTTGGGTAGACTTGCCGCCCGTGCCCGGCCCCCGGTGCCGGCAGCGCGCACCCCATCCCCACGAAAGCGTCTCCACGTATGGATCTCCTCATCGTCGGCTCCGGCTTCTTCGGTCTCACCATCGCGGAGCGCGCAGCGGCGTCTGGTCGGAAGGTGACGGTCATCGACCGCCGGCCGCACATCGGCGGCAACGCGTACAGCGAGGACGAGCCGGAGACGGGCATCGAGGTCCACAAGTACGGCGCGCACCTGTTCCACACCTCCAACCCGGGCGTGTGGGAGTACGTGAACCGGTTCACGACGTTCACGAATTACGTCCACCGCGTGTACACGAATCACAAGGGCGTGGTGTATCCGCTGCCGATCAACCTCGGCACCATCAACCAGTTCTTCCAGGCCGCGTACACGCCCGACCAGGCCCGCGCCCTCGTGCACGAGCAAGCGGGGGAGTTCGACGCGAAGGAGGCGGCGAACCTCGAGGAGAAGGCGATCGCCCTGATCGGCCGGCCGCTCTACGAGGCGTTCATCCGCGACTACACCGGCAAGCAGTGGCAGACCGACCCGAAGGAGCTGCCCGCCGAGGTGATCAGCCGGCTCCCGGTGCGGTACACCTACGACAACCGCTACTTCAACGACACGTGGGAGGGTCTGCCCACCGACGGCTACACGGCGTGGCTGGAGCGCATGGCGGACCATCCGAACATCGAGGTCACGCTCGACACCGATTTCTTCGACGAGTCGCAGCCGCTGAACAAGAAGGCCACCGTCGGGCAGCTCCCCATCGTCTACACCGGCCCCGTCGACCGCTACTTCGACTACACCGAGGGCGCGCTGTCGTGGCGCACGATCGACCTGGAGCAGGAGGTCCTGCCGGTCGGCGACTTCCAGGGCACCTCGGTGATGAACTACGCCGACGCCGACGTGCCGTACACCCGCATCCACGAGTTCCGCCACTTCCACCCCGAGCGCGCGGACCGGTACCCGACGGACAAGACCGTCATCATGCGCGAGTTCTCGCGCTTCGCCGGGCGCGACGACGAGCCGTACTACCCGGTGAACACCCCCGAGGACCGCACCGGCCTCCTCGCGTACCGCGAGCTGGCCAAGGGTGAGAAGGACGTGTACTTCGGCGGCCGCCTCGGCACGTACCAGTACCTCGACATGCACATGGCGATCGGGTCGGCCCTGTCGATGTGGAATAACCTGCTCTCATGAGCGGCGTGGTGCCGCAGCTGCGGCGACAAGCCACCGAACGCGCGCGACCGACGACGGAGCGCATCCACCGCTACGACATCGACGGTCTCCGAGCGCTCGCGATCGCCCTCGTCGTCGCGTACCACGTCTGGTTCGGCCGGGTCTCGGGGGGCGTCGACGTCTTCCTGATGATCTCGGCGTACTTCATGACGGGATCGCTGGCGCGACGGTTCGCGGCGGGGGCGCCCGCCGCCGTTCCCCGGTATTGGGTGGACCGGTTCCGGCGTCTGCTTCCCGCCGCTGCGGTCACCCTCGTCGGCGTGTTGGCCGCGGCATGGGTGGCGTACCCGCCGTCGACCTGGACCGACATCTGGCGCCAGACATGGGCCTCCCTCTTCTACGTGCAGAACTGGGAGCTCGCCGCCGCGTCGGTCGACTACTACGCGCGCGAGGAGACGATCCCGAGCCCGCTGCAGCATTTCTGGTCGCTGTCCATCCAGGGCCAGGTGTTCCTGGCCTGGCCGGTGCTGATCCTCCTCGTGGCGATGATCGCGCGGCGCTGGGGTGCGAGCGTGCGTGCGGCCCTGACGGTTGTCTTCTCGACGGTGTTCGCGGCGTCCTTCGCGTACTCGGTCTACTTCACCGCTGTCAATCAGCAGGCCGCGTACTTCGACACGTTCGCGCGGCTGTGGGAGTTCGCGCTCGGCTCCCTCCTGGCGCTCGCAGCATCCCACCTGCGGCTGGGCCCCGTCGCGGCGGCGATCGTGGGCTGGCTCGGCATCGTCGGGCTCGTCTCGTGCGGGCTCGTGCTCGACGTGCAGGGCGGATTCCCCGGCTACCTCGCGCTCTGGCCGACGCTGAGCGCCGCCGCGGTGATCGTCGCCGGGCAGACGGCTACGTCACTCGGCCCGACGCGCCTGCTCTCCAGCCCGCCGTTGGCCTGGATCGGAAAGATCGCGTACGCCCTCTACCTCGTGCACTGGCCGGTGCTCATCACGTGGCTCGTCGTGACGGAGAGCACTTCGCTCGGACTGCTCCCGGGCACCGCCGTGATCCTCGTCTCCCTGGCCCTCGCGGTCGTCCTCACCTACGCCGTCGAGAAGCCGATCCGGGAGTCCGCGTGGCTCAGCCGGTCGGCGGGCCGCGGGCTGGTCGCCATCGTCGCCTCGATCGCTCTCGTCGCCGTGCCCCTCGCGACGTGGACGGCCGTCGAGGACGCGCGCAGCTCGGCGATCGCCGCCTCGCACGAGAACCCGGGCGCGCGCGTGCTCCTTCCCGGCGGCGGCGCCGACAGCATGGCCGACTATCCCGTGATCGTCCCGCTCGCCACCGAACTGGACAGCGAGTGGGTCGGGCTGGACGGCGAGTGCACGGGGGCGCGCCGGCCGGCAGATACCGCGATCGCGGCATCCTGTCTCGAGCTGCGTGCGCCCGCGCCCGCGGCCGGGACCGTCGTGGTGGTCGGAGATTCGCATGCGCAGCAGTGGGCGGCGGCGGTCGTTCCCATCGCGCAGGAGCGCGGCCTGAACGTCGTCGCCCTGTTGAAGGCGGGATGCTCGTTCGCGGCCGACGAGCCCGCGGTCCCGGGCGTGGAGGGCTGCGACGAGTGGCGCGAGGGTGCGCTGACGCACATCGCCGCGCTCCGCCCCGACATGGTCGTGGGGATGGCGACGAAGTCGGCACCAGGCTCCCGTCACGAGCGCCTCCTCGGGGGGATCGAGCAGACGGTGGACCGGCTGACCGAGCTCGGCGCCGAGGTGGTGCTGATCCGCGACAATCCGCGATTCGACGAGGACATGTTCGACTGCGTCGCCGAATCCGCAGGGGCGGCCGAAGAATGCGTGCACGCCGTCGAGGACGTGCTCGCACGGCGAAACCCCGCCGCCCGGCTCGAGCGGGCGGACGTGCGCGTCGTCGACCTGACCGACTACCTGTGCCCCGACGGCCTGTGCCTTCCTGTCATCGGCGGCGTCGTGGTCTACCTGGACGACAACCATCTCACCGGCACGTACGCCGGCACGCTCGCCGAGGCGCTGGCTCTTCAGCTCTGACCGGATGCCGCCGGCCGACGCCCGGCAGCGCGGCAACCCCTCCCGACCGCGGCGGGACGCGTCAGCGCGAGAGCAGGGGCGCGAGCGCGTTGCCGAGCGGCCGCGCCAGGCTCGCCGCGAATGACCGCGACAGGTGGTTGTCGTCGGTGTACACCGAGAGTCCGCCGATCTGCCAATAGCACGTCGTGGCGTCGCAGAAGCTGTCGGTGAGGTCGATCACCGCGGCGCCGGTCTGCGCCGCGGCGGCGGCCATCGGATCCTCGAAAGACGCCTCCTCGCGGGTCAGGACGCAACGGTGCGCGTCCGCGAGTGCGAGGCAGTCCGGACCGCTGCCGCCGCCCTGCTCCGGGATGCCGCGGACCTCGGGGTGGTCCTTCAGCACCACGACGTTCTTGCCGGCGTCCTGCAGTCGGCGGATCGATGCGGCCACGGCGTCGGCCGTCAACGGGTGGTCCGCCGTATCGTCGGAGAGGTACAGGCGCGTGCGGTTGGTGAGCACGACGTCGGTGAGGGTGGGGTCGGCGGCCAGCTCATCGAGCAGCGCGCCGGTCGGGCGCGTGCACAGTTCCGCGCCGACGGGGTCATAGCCCCACACGCCTCCGATCGGCTCGCTCGAGACCAGGGGACATCCCGAGACGAGGTAGGTGGACAGGCTCCAGTCCGATGATCGCGCGGCGCGGTCGAACGCCTCCACCCACCGCGTCGCGTGGGAGTCGCCGACCAGCGCCACGTGCGGCGCCGCAGGGTCTGCCGTGACGCGGTCGCAACGGCGATAAGCGGCGAGTTCCACGGTGATCTCGCACTCCCGCACGTCCTGCGCGGGGAGATCGCCGGCGAACGACTCGGCAGGGGCCTCGAGGGGCCTGGCGAGCGGACCGTCGCACGCCGGGTCCGCCAGGGATCCCGCTCCCCAGCACGACGGCAGCGCGCTCGGCGCGCGCGGCGCGGGCGGAACCGTCGAGAGTGCCAGCGGCAGAGCGAGCGCCGACACGAGCGCCATTCCGGTGGCCGCGCCCCACAGCGAGCGTCGCGCCCGACCGTGCGCGAACCACGAGCGTGTGCGGATCGGGTCCTCGACGAAGCGCTTCGACGCCCAGCCCAGGGCGATGGAGGCCGCGGCGATGAGCGCCTTCTGCCACGTCGTCAGCGGTGAGAGCGTGAGGAACGGCAGAAGGACGATGAGCGGCCAGTGCCACAGGTACACCCCGTACGACACGTCGCCGACGAACTGCACCGGACGCACGCCTATGAGCCGCGTCGGGGCGGGGCGGCGATCGGGCGTCCCGGCCGCGATGACGAGGATCGTCCCGAGCACGGGCAGCGCTGCGGTGAACGAGGGGAACGGCGTGGTGGCTGTGTACAGCACCATCGCGGCGATGATCATCGCCCAGCCCGTCCACGAAGCGACGACCGCCCATGTCCCGGGGAGCGGCTCGGGACGACGACGCAGGAGCAGGGCGAGGAGGGCGCCTGCGCCGAACTCCCACGCGCGCGTGAACGTCGAGTAGTACGCGATGGTGGGCACCAGCGCGGTGTAGACGATCGAGAACGCCAGGCTCGCCGTGGTCGCCAGGGCCACCGCGGCTGCGATGCCCACGATGATGTTCCTCTTTCGGCGCGTTGCGATCGCCGCGCCGGCCATGAGCAGCAGCGGCCACATCAGGTAGAACTGCTCCTCGACGCCGAGGGTCCAGAAGTGCTGCACGGGGGAAGCGACGTTGGACGTCGCCATGTAGTCGACGGACTGCGCGGCGAGCGCCCAGTTCTCGACGTAGAACGCCGAGGCGATCAGCTCCCATCCGATCTGCGCCCAGCGGTTGAGCGGAACCCAGGCATAGACGGCGATCGCGGTTGCGGCCAGCACGAGCAGGGAGGCGGGCAGGAGACGGCGTGCGCGACGGGCCCAGAACCGGGCGAGCATGATCCGGCCGCGCTGTTCGTGGTCTCGCACCAGGTGGTCGGTGATGAGGAAGCCGGACACGACGAAGAAGACGTCGACTCCGACGTAACCTCCCTGCAGGCGCTGCGGCCACAGGTGGAAGAGCAGCACGCCCAGAACTGCGAGGGCGCGCAGCGCCTGGATTTCGGCCCGCACCGGCGTCGCACGGCTGATCGGGGCGACGTTCTGAACGGTCGCGGTCGCTGAGGTCACGTGTCGGCGGGCTCCAATGCGGGAAACCTCTACAGAGTAGCCGCTGCGCCCTGAACGTCGCGTGAGGATGGGGTCATAGACTCGACTGCGTGACAACAGCCGCCGTCGGTGCTCCCGGATCGCCGCGACGCTACCTCCATTCGCTGTGGCTGCTGTCCGCCCGCGACCTCCGTGTGCGCTACGCGACGAGCGCGCTCGGCTACCTGTGGTCGATCCTCGACCCGCTGGTGATGAGCCTCATCTACTGGTTCGTCTTCACGCAGGTCTTCGACCGCACCGTGGGCGAGCAGCCGTACATCGTGTTCCTCATCACGGCGCTGCTGCCGTGGGTGTGGTTCAACGCCGCCGTGGGCGATTTCACGCGCGCGTTCAACAAGGACGCCCGGCTTGTGCGCTCGACGGCGATCCCGCGCTCGATCTGGGTCAACCGCATCGTGCTGAGCAAGGGCGTCGAGTTCCTGTTCTCGCTTCCGGTGCTCGCCGTCTTCGCGATCTTCGCCGGCGCCACCGTCGGCTGGGGGCTGCTGTGGCTGCCGGTGGCCGTGCTGCTGCAGACCGTGCTGCTGGTCGGCCTGGGCCTGCTCGTCGCGCCGCTGTGCGTGCTGTGGAGCGACCTCGAGCGCACCACGCGACTGATCCTGCGCGCCCTCTTCTACGCGACCCCGATCATCTACGGCGTGAACGACCTGCCCGGCATCTTCCCGCAGCTGGCCGCACTCAACCCGCTGTCGGGCATCTTCACGCTGTACCGCGTCGGGTTCTTCCCCGATCAGTGGGACACGCTGACCGTCGTGTCGGGAGCCGTGCTCAGCCTCGTCGTGCTCGGGCTAGGCCTCCTCGTCTTCCGCCGCCTCGAGCGCGCCGTGCTGAAGGAACTGTGATGGGCCACGATCTCGCCATCGAGGTGAAGGACCTCGGCGTGCGCTTCCGCCGCAACCGCCGCGGACGGCGCAGCTTCAAGGACCTGTTCGCCGACTCGTCGCGCCGCTCGCGGCCGGGGGAGTTCTGGGCGCTGCGCGACGTCTCGTTCGACGTGAAGCCGGGCGAGTCCATTGGCGTGGTGGGCCGCAACGGCCAGGGCAAGTCGACGCTGCTGAAGCTCGTCGCGGGCGTGCTGCTGCCCGACGAGGGGTCGGTCACGGTGCACGGCGGCGTCGCGCCGCTGATCGAGATCACGGGCGGCTTCGTCGGCGATCTCACCGTGCGGGAGAACGTGCGTCTCACGGCGGGGCTGCACGGGATGTCGAAGGCCGAGGTGTCGCGCCGCTTCGACAGGATCATCGACTTCGCCGAGCTCGAGGACTTCATCGACACGCCGTACAAGCACCTCAGCAACGGCATGAAGGTGCGCCTGGCGTTCTCCGTCGTGTCGCAGCTGGAGGAGCCCATCCTGCTCGTGGACGAGGTGCTCGCCGTGGGCGACAAGGCGTTCCGCGACAAGTGCTACCGGCGCATCGACGAGCTGCTCGCGGCCAACCGGACGCTCTTCTTCGTCTCGCACAACGAGCGCGATCTCCGGCGGTTCTGCCGTCGCGGTCTCTACCTCGACGGGCACCGTCTCGCGATGGACGCCCCGATCGACGAGGTGCTCGATCGCTACAACGCGGACCACCCCACGGGATGACCATCCACAGGCAGTGCC